>Ga0082212_10000690_pt1 | contig 49128 bp, 30 predicted proteins | sample TergutNt197P3_FD_71548 | JGI IMG/M metagenome (GOLD analysis project Ga0082212, IMG submission 71548) | Neocapritermes taracua P3 segment gut microbial communities from Petit-Saut dam, French Guiana - Nt197 P3 | ecosystem: Host-associated > Arthropoda: Insects > Digestive system > Gut ... | reverse complement strand
CCGGATTTGTCCGGTTGATCTGCCAGCCGAAGTAGGGATAGGTAAACTTGCCGTCGGGGCTGCCGTAGGCCCAGCATCCGGTGATGAAGCTTGCGAGCGACCGCGTCATGTTATAGGTGTTTCTTGCCTGCGCGACGCCCGCACTTGGATAGCCGTTCAGTACGCCCGAAGTGGTTGAATCGTAATAGTACGTACCCGGACTGCCGCCTGCGACATTATTGCCCACGATGGCGTTCACCGTAGTGACGGCGCCGTTGCCGCTTATTTTTCCTGCATTGTACACGCCGCTTACCGTACTGCCGGCTCCTGAGACGGCATCGTTCAGCTCGCCCACAATACCCCCGACATGCTGGTATCCCGATATGCTGCCCAGATTATATACGTTTGCCAGCTGACCCGCCAGCAGACCGCCGATTCCCCCCACATTCTGGCCGCCTGCCGCACCCTGGTAGTTGCCGTGAATGGCGCCCCTGTTGTAGCTGCAACTGATGCTCACACGGAAGGACGACAGTCCGACAATACCGCCCACGTCGATAAATCCCGACACGTTGACGGTATTTCCGTAGTTTTGAATGGTCACCACGTCGTTCGCCCAGATGCTGCCGAAGAGGCCGCCGCTGCCCGTGCCGTCAACCCCGTCGGGCGGAAAGATGACGTCGCCGGTGTTCATTACCTGAACACCTCCCGCTCCGATGGGCGTGCCTGAGAAAGTGCGCGCATAGTTGGATATGTATCGTCCGAACAGTCCGCCGACGCGCCCTGTCGCCACGATGGGCGCCGTATTTCCCAGCACGGCGCCGTATGCGACACGCGCATTGCCCAGCATGACGCCTGCAATACCTCCCGCTTCCTGTCCGTAATTGGCAAAGATATTTCTACCTGTTGTCGTTACACTGGCGTGGTTGATGATCGTATCGCCCAGAACGCCCGACCATATAGAGCCGACGACGCCTCCCACTGTGGACAGTCCGCGTATCTCGCCGCGGTTGACCCATATATTTCTGATTGTATCGGCAGTACTTACCCTGCCTGCCAGCGCGCCCACGCAACTGTCGGCGCTGATGATACCTACGTTGTAGGCCTCCACGGCGCCGTACTTGCCCAGCTCGATGTTGAGGTTGGATACCTTGCCGCCCTGAATAAAGCTGAACAGCCCCGTGCCATACGGGGCAGGCGTGCTCCGGTTCAGCCAGAGGTCGGCGATGGTTTTGCCGTCGCCGTCGAACGTGCCCGTGAAAGGACCTAACGGTCGCCAGCCGGTGGTGGCAGAACCGCCCATGCCGGTATCGCCACCCAACGGGTCGTCGCCATAGCCGCCCCGCCAGGTTTCGTAATAGCCCGACGTCTGGTCGAGATCGAACTTTAGCACATAGTCGTCATCCAGTTTATTGGCGACAGCCGCCAGGTCGGCCCAGTGGTAGATGCCCGTCTCGGCGCGGTCGCTCCACAGGGCATGTAAGGTGGTATCCGAGACGATCCACATCGTGTCGCCGGGGAAGAACCGGAACCCCGACCCGTCTTCTTCCGTGTTCCACCCGTCGAAATAAGGACGGAGCGGAGGCGCCATCAAGCTGCCCTGACCTTCCACAAGATAGGGTATGCCCATCATCACGGCGCGGGAGCCGGCATGTGAGCCGCCTCCGCCTATTCCGGGCAGATAGAGAATGGTTGGCTTCCACGGGTCGTACTCGAAAAAGTCGGCCCGCGTACATTCCTGTTGATACTGATAGTCGCCGTTGCGGTCGTTCGCGCGCACCCATATCTTGAGTACTTCTCCAAAAGTGCTCAGGTCGTTAACCGTAAACGAAAACGGTATCGTATCGCCTACGTGCAGCATCTGCATGATCGAATCACAATGCATGATGTTGCCGGGCATATTACCGGGCAGCGTATCGTTGACGTAAAAAGTGAAATAGATGGGCGCCTGCAATGCGGCTTCGCCCAGATTGGTGATTTTGCCCGTGACGACCGCCGAATCGGCGTCGACGACCACGACGGGCGGGGCGTCTGCCCATACAATGCTCGGCAGCACGTGCAGCGGACTACCGTATAAGTTCAGCAGCGTCTGCTGCATCAGCACGGCGTTGAACGGTCGCTGTCCGTTGGGAAAGAGCGTTGCCGGGTTCATCTGGAACTGCGGGACGGTCAGGTCGTTGTTGATATTCACCACGTTGTAGTTATACTGGTTCCACACCTTGCGGGCGGGCGCCCAGGCGAAGCCGTTGCTCTTGAAGACGCGGAGGAAGCCGTTCTGGATCTGGTTGTTGTTATTACTAATTACAGCAGCGCCGAAATCAATACCATCCACGACGCCGAGTGTTTTCATGTCGTAACCCTGCACAATGATTTCCGCTTGTCCGTCGCCGTCGATATCGGCAACAACGACACGCTCGCCCAGCGTACCGGAACGTACGCTGTCAAATTGTGCTATGATCGTGGGCGAACTGCTACTTCCGTTGATAATCCGCAGGTTATATTCATCCCGATACACGATTTCGTTCATGCCGTCGAGGTCGAAATCGAAGAGGCACATGCCCGTATGACCTGAATGGTCAGTATGGGGGAGCGTCCATACGGCATCAATTTGACTGCCGATGGGAGCGCCCGGATCAAACTTCAAGGCATACATCAGTTCCGATTGTGCTTTATTTACTGTATCAGCATTCGTGATGAACACGATTTCAAGATAATCGTCATGGTCAATGTTTCCGATCATCGGGATGCTGTATTGCCAGCCTTGACCGGTTGCAAAACTACCCATGATGTAGGATTGATTGTTTGGCAAGGGCTTCCAGACGTAGACCCTTGTATTGACATCGGGCGACGAGCTGGCGCCTTCGGTCGTGATGACGATGATTTCGGGTATGCCGTCGTTGTCGATATCGGCCACTAAGGTAGAGCCTTCCGTGCCTGCATTGACGGTTGGTAGCGTTTGCGTGAGTTCGAGGTCCTGGATAACGGTCATCGTACCGCATCCGGCGGCGGTTCCGTTTGGCGGAATATCCACTTTGTAGATTTGCGTACCCGCGCACAATTCAAGCCTTCCGTCTCCCGTCATATCGTAGGCGGTCGTGAAATAACCGTAATCCCTTATAGGAGTAAATGATCGACCCATATTATTGGTACCTCCGTCGCAAAGCAAGTTACCATTAGTCAGCGAAAAGATAAAATTGGCCAAGTAGACTTCGGGTATCCCGTCGTTGTTGAAATCGGCAATGCCAACCGTAGCTTTCGTCCATACCGTTGATGGCAACGCCGCCGATTGCCATAGCTGCGTTCCCGTGACGGCGTTGTATGCCCTTAAAATCCTGTCAGTACCATACATGACCAAGTATCCCACGCCGTTGTACCGCGCCATTGCCGCCGGCGAAAGCGTACTGGCGGTCGTAGTGAAAGGGATATCTCTTTTCCATTGTACCTCATCATTTTCAAAAGTAAAGATGCGGAAACCGGGTGATGCGTAATGGGTGAAATCGGCAGTAGCGGTAGGCATGCCGCCGACAATTTCAATAATGCCGTCACCATCGATATCGCCCGTCATAATGGGCATGTAATTGTGTAGCAGTTTGTCTTTAAAGATGGGTACCTCCCTGATACTCCAGACGCTGGCGGGAACTTCGCCAAAGCAGTCCACATCATCCGCAATATTATCGGGACATTCCCCGATTGTCACATATACCTTGGCAGTCAGGACAGTACCTCCGCAATCTATGGCATACACCATCGAGTCACGTCCTGTATAGCTATCCGGAGGCGTATAAATTAACAGATTACCGTCAAAAACAGCTGTACCTTCATCAGGCTGAGCGGAAATCGATACTGCTATCGAATTAACCGAACATGTTCCCAAAGAATCGTTGGCCAACACATCGATGGCGACCGGCAATCCGCAGGCGGTTTGGGCATAATCGGGCACGGCAGCCAAAACAGGACATTTTTGCGTAAATGTGGCTTCAAGGTCGTGAGGGACGCCAAATGCATCTATCATTACTAATTTGAGGTTGTAGACGCCGTTGGGAAGCGCCGGTATCACCCATTCCATCAGGTCGCGAAAGGCAACTTGTTCCACGCCATTCAAATACCACTTCAAAAAGCCGGGCGCCGAGCTTAACGGCAACATCAGGTTGGCGCGAATAAGCGTACTCATTTCGAAGCAAAGCGTTTGACCATCGATGTTACCGATGCTGTCAAGGAAAAACTCGTTGGTTATCTTACGGGTTGCCGCGCCACCTACGTAATAATAGGAACTGTTGCTTCCTGTGCCGTAAACCCAAACGATGACGCCAAAAGGATTGGTAAAGTGGTAGGGGTCTGCTGTATTTGCTAATGGAATAGTAGTATAGGAATAGTTGCCATTATAGGCGCCTGTAACCCAATTGGTGACGGGTTGGTCTGTTCCGGCGCCTGTGGCATATTTGGTTGTGTCCCTGGTAGTGGTAGGCGTTATTACGATTGCTGTGTGCGTATCCGGGTAGCTGCTGCTGCCGGCGCTGATAAAGGGAGCCATCACAATGGAGGATACTGACTGCTGTACAGGCGGTACTTGCGCCATATCAGTCTTGGTTGACGAAATACAGGTGGATGTAACCATGATAGGTTGGTCCGAATGTATCCAGTAACTTGTCGTACCGGCAGGTTTTGGCAATAGTTGAGTAGCGCCTGCATTTAATTGATAGTTATAATTTGGGGTACTGCCGGCGCTTGTCCAGACTTGAATTTGCGTATTGTTTACCGTACTCATTATACGGACATCCATGATATCTGTCGGATAGGGAACTAAAAAAAACGTCCCCAAATTGCTTGCCGGCATTAACTGCTCGAATGCCAAATTGTTATTGCTGCCATTTGCCCGCGAATTGTACATAAAATACGCGATGGGCTTATCCGAAGTAATATGCATGCCTATTGCTGGAGAAGTATATCCTACGCATTGTCCTGCCTGCAAATTACTGTGGGCGAGCGTTCCGTTTCTATATACATTTGTGCCGTTCTCAACAGCAATTACCGCGTAAGCGTCGTTTGAGCCGGTACTGCAGGAAATGTGATAGTAGCTCGTATCCAAGGACGCAATTGGCAGTATCAAAGTGGCTGCTCCGTTGTTGGATGAGGCATCCCGCAAATATACCGATACATCATGGTCGGCATGAATTGTCACCGTGTTATCGGATACCGTAGTAGATGCAAGGATACTGCCACGCGGGCGATTGATAAAATGACCGGCGCCAAGGTTTTCATAAAACAGACTGTTTGCAGGAACTGAAACATTAACAGTCCTGTTTGGACCGCTGAGGCTGTTGAAAGTAAACGTTACATTGGTTGCCGTGTCACCAGTTGCAATTTGAATACTTGAAACCGGACCACCGCCCATACTGCCATTATAGATGGTGGCAATAAAATCCGTCCCCTGCGTGGACTGCGCGTGTGCTAACTGTATCGGCACACCCATAACGAGCATCAGAAATAATCGCCAAACGATGCCCTTTTTCAATAGAATCGGTAGTAAATTATTCGTTATCATCTGATTATAAGTGGTTTTAGATAAATATCGCATTTTGGCATTACGCCCTAAAAGAACCTGTATGATTTTTACTATCAACAACTTAGGTGGAAATTTCAAAATCATATTCAGAATTCTGACTATTATATACCCGTTCATCAAATATATACTTAATACACAAAACAACCAGCAAATGACGAAAAAAAAAACCAAATAACAAAAAAAAAGACGTTAAATAAACCTTACATATATTAAATATATTTAAAAGGCAAAATCGGACCTCCCTGCAAATACATGTTCAAACATGTAAACAGCTTGTTTGCAGCGATTAAGCAGCCGACATGACAATAACGCACTATGCAAAGTGCATATTTATGATAATATTGAACTTTTTATAGTGCAGATTAAAAAACAAGTTGTATCTTTGCAAAAAATTGTGCGACAAATGGAATCGTTAATTAAAAATTTTAAAGAGTTATTGGCGCTTACGCCACTTGGTTTTAAGCGTTATCTCTATTCGGAAATCACTTGGGAAGACAGAATGATCGGAATTGTCGGGCCTCGCGGCGTTGGCAAAACGACGATGCTTTTGCAATATATCAGGGAAAACCTTGATGTGAACGAAACGCTTTATGTACAGGCTGACGACCTTTATTTTTCGGATCATACCCTACCTGAGCTTGCGGAAGAGTTTTCAAAAAACAGAGGGAAAAACCTGTTTATTGATGAAATCCACAAATACTCAGGCTGGTCGCAATCGCTGAAATCAATTTACGATTATTTCCCGCAGCTGAAAGTTGTTTTTACGGGCTCGTCCATTCTGGAAATTCTCAAAGGCAGCGCCGATTTAAGCCGCCGTGCCCTGATGTTCAAATTGCAGGGGTTATCGTTCCGGGAATACCTGTTTTTCTTTCATAAAATCCCGGTCGAAACGTACAGTTTGCAGGACATTTTGGAACACAAAACAGATAACTTCCCTGTACGTCACCCGCTACCATTGTTCAGGGACTATTTACAGCGTGGTTACTATCCTTTCGGAAATCAGGATAAAATGTTTTTTCAAAGGTTAAATCAGGTTATCATTCAAACACTGGAAACCGATATTCCGATTTATGCCAATATGAATGTTGCAACCGGTAAAAAACTTGGCAAACTCCTGAAAATCATTTCTCACAGTGTTCCGTTTAAACCCAACTTCACAAAAATCGCGAGCATGTTGGCGGCAAGTCGCAACCATATTGACGATTATTGTTATTATTTAGAGTTGGCAGGTTTGATCATGCAGTTGCGGGATAAGGGTGAAGGGATCGGGCAGCTTGGTAAGGTTGATAAAGTATATTTGGACAATACGAATCTGATTTTCGCACTTGCAGAGGGGCAACAGGAAACAGGCAACATTCGTGAAACCTTTTTTTTAAATCAAATGCGCGTTAAAAACGAGGTTTTTCGATCCTCCAAAGCCGATTTCAATATTCACAACCTAACTTTTGAAGTTGGCGGAAAGAGTAAAAACCAGGAACAAATCAAAGGCCTCAAAAACGCATTCATCGTGAAAGATGATATTGAATACGGTTATCAAAACACTGTCCCGTTATGGGCGTTTGGATTGAGTTATTAGTAATCCTTTGGCAAAGTCAACCAGAAATAAAAGAGTTTATAGAAGTTTCCTCAAAAATAATAGAAAATGGTACGTTTAATTTTAATGGTACTAAGTGTTTATGTCTGCCAGACTACGCTATCTCAAGTCAATCTGAACTTGGATATTGATGCCCGGCAATTAACACACATGAAACTTTCGGATATTTCGGAAGAAAGCCGCTACGTGGCGTTGAAAATGGATTCGATTGTTGATTTTATTGCTACAGATAATTTTTTATTTGTTTCTACAGGAGGGTTTTTTTCAACCAAATTGCATCAATACGACTTTTCTGGCAATATTATTCGAACAACCCACAATGATAAAAAGTTTGGTTTCATGGTAGATTCTAAAAACAGTCGGCTCATTCATGGGTATGCCGATAAATTGGAGATTTGGGATTATGATGGCGCTTTTTTGAATAGTGTTTCGCTGCCCGAACAGTCAAATAGCGATAATAAAAGTATTATTGGATTTGATCAAAATAATATTTGTGATCTTTTTCACACCGGTACGTGCGATAACTACCAGATCCAAGGCGATTTTCTGGTTTTCAGGAAACAAAGTAATGACCTGCCTGACGAAATGAATGTGGAAGAAGGCCATACCGTAATATTTATCACAAAACTGAAACAATAAAAAAATGAAACATTATCTTTTAGTATGCTGGCTCATTCATTGTCTTTCCACCTATGGCGGTTCGATTAAGGACAATGGATTATTGGTTATACCGGTGAATGTCGCACAAAATTCTCCTATCCGTTTATCCGAAATTTCTGATGAAGTCAAAAAAATCGAACTCGAAACTTCAGAAGATTGTTTGATCGGACACATTGCGCAGGTTTTATGTGACGACGACCGTATTTTTGTATTTGATGCACAATCTTCTCGTCTTCTTATTCACGTTTTTGATTTAGGGGGGGCATTTTCTTTATGCGATTGACAGGCGAGGACAAGGCCCCAGCGAGTATTTGGATATTAAAAATATTACAGCAGATCCGAAGAACGGACATATCTATGTTGCCTCACAACGCAAAATTCTTAGATTCGACGCAAGTGACGGGCATTTTATTGATGAATGTACCAATATGGGATTCATTGAAAATATCCGTTTTGAAAATGACTGTTTGCATGTTTTTTCAACGGATCATGCCCGATCTTCCGACAACAATACATACACAACAACAAGTATTATGGTCAGATATGACAACAATTGGCAGCCGATTGATTCAGTAGTGGTGCAAAAGATTATACTTGGTGGCTTAATCGCAACAACGTTGCCAAACATTGATATTATTTCGAAAGACAGTCAGCACAATTTATTCGTCTATTATCCCGTCTTTTTACCTGAGCCATTCGTGCGAGATACCTTGTATATGCTGGATAAAAATATGCTGAAACCGTACGCCAGATTGAAATTCAGTGATCAAAATTCATCGCAACGGAATAAAAATATTTTTTTTATTTCACGTACTTCTAATTTGCTCATTGCCAAATATGTAAGCTTCTCAAAAAAAGGAAACCGGTACTTTTGTTACGATTTCAGAAGTAAAACGGGAAAAAACATGATGGACGGATTTGTTGACGATATATTTGATACCGGAATAGTCGAAATCCGTCCGCTCAACGAACATTATTTCTATTTTTGGAAAGAGGCGGTAGATTTGTCGCCATCCGAGGAAGAACCTAATCCTACGCTGTACATAGGAAAATTCAATGATTAATGGTAAAGAAAATGACCGGTCAATCGGTCTGGATATTTACGACGACTTTCGTGGGGGGGGATTTCATTTGATTTGATATTAACTGTTGCCTTTCTCGGTATAGAAAAAAGTCGTTAATTTCATGCGTATCGTAAATTATTTCTGTTTCAGGCAGACAAGTACTAATACCGGGTTATCGTCTTCCTTTATTGTTCTGGAAAACTCCAGCAAGCGTGGATTTACTGCGCGGCCAGCCTTCTGACATTCCTTTACAAAATCAAGCAATTCAAAAGGCCAGACGGCATGTATCATTTTTTCGTCAATAATTCCATTTGAAGGAAAAAAGTAACTCTTGCCGTTCATGCCGGCTAATCCGGTTAAATCATCCAAAAAACCGTCGCCTTTTACACGGAACGTTTGATGGCTTATTTTATCGAAAATCACAAGATAGGGCGCCTCTTCCTTCTTTCCTCTTGCACCTGCGAGAGGTGTCAATTCCTGCATGGGAAAAAAAATATAGTTATCAGTTTCGAAAGCCCCATTTGCAATATGCTTTTTATCCCACAATAAAACGCGTTTTGTGTTCTCAAAATTTCGAATTCCTGAACTAAGAATCTGTATTTCTTCATCTCTGAATATATTCCCATTCATAAGAAGAATTTCTGTAGAAAGCCTATGATTTCCGGTAAAGTTTACAACCCACTGAGGTTCCAACCCATCTTCAGTGACATAGAAAATCGTATCGTTCATAAAATTATAGAACAGGGTATTGACTTTATAGTAGGTGGCAAAATTTTTTCCATTATCTCTCTGGTGTGGTTTTAGCGTATCTGATCCGGCAACAAGTCTGGTACCGATTGTCTCAAAATCGGTATTAATGAAAAAAATACGATTGGGATAACTATATATCGCAAGATTTTTCCCTGCATTAAAAAACTCTACACCAGCACGACGGTCAATATCGTCATTTACATCTTCATATAGTTTTCTGACCTTGCCTGTTGGAGAACCGGTATTGTCGTATTCAATCAACTTGTTTCCTCTTGAATAAAAATGATTGTCGTGAGATAATAAATCAGTACCAAAATCTTCATAAGTTCCTTGTCCCCTTTTAACAATTCGACCTCTAAATTTACCTGTCCAATCAAAGACACCGCCATAATAAAATATAAAAGAAGGCGTGAATTTAAAACTATATTCTATGTTGGTTACTAAACCCTCTTGTGTTGTTTCAAGCGGCAAAAAACTAACGCTATCGGCAATATCGGATAAACGTATTTCCCTGATATCGCTGAAAGCATCGTCTATATTTATTGCCATACTTTTTTCTGCAACCTCTTCAATCTCTCCCATAGCAGTTTTCTTTGTATTCGTACAGCAAAACAGAAAAGGTATTATAATCAAAGAGTAAAAAATTTTATGCATAATTCTATTGAAAATTTTAAAATCAGCACACTAGTCGATCCACTGACTTAACTTCGAAAACACATCCTGTTCGTTGCAGCCGACCGTCAAGTTGCGCGAACTGCCATATTTTTTTCGCGCGTCCGAATATACTTGCTCGAACAGGCTACCGTCAACCTGCTGGTCAAGCGCATTGACCGGATTGACCATGCAGATTTTCAGCGGCGAAAGCGCCGCAACCAGGTCGGGCAGGTCGTACTGGCCGATGACCGCCGACGGCGCCGACATCACGAACTTGGGATGGTAGTTTCTTTCCTGCACGATGGACTGATAGGAAATCAGCGGGTTGATCAATGCGATCTGATGGAACGCGCGGTTGATGACAACCGCATGAAGCAGGTCGGACGTCAGCGTGCCGCAAGCGATGCCCGTCAGCGTGCCGAAAGCGTCGAGGTCATGGATGAAGTCAACTAAGATTTTTATTTCCTCCACCCTGACGGCCAACGGAAACTTGTTCGTCAACACACCGGCATACCATACATTCAGCGGTACATCCCGAATCCTCGCGTCGCCGCCTTTAAACCCTGCACCCAACTCGCCGAAGCCGTTAAGGTCGGGTACCACGACGTCATAGCCTTTTTGTGCCAGTTTTTCGGCTATTCCGCCCTTGGCTGCCGCAGATGCCTTGCCCTGGTCGTCGAGCAACAAGACAACCTTTCCGGTACGCGCACCGGATGAAAGCCGCAACACGGGGATATAATAATTGCCGGCGCCTTTCACCAAGTATTTCTCGATGGCGCAGTCGTCGCGCCACAGCCGTCCCGAAAAGATAACATCTTTCGACAGCGTCGGCTCGCAATAGCCTGTCAACGTTTTGGCCTTTTGCGCGATTCCCCTGTAGAAGTCGGGATTTTCCTGCTTTTCCAATTGCATCTTCTTCAATAACTCGTCCGTATGCTTTTCGTTCAGGCTGAAGAGGGTCTCGCCTTTCAGGCTTGACTGTACCCGACCTGTCGGTGTCGCCCACAAGTCTTTTTCATCTAAGAGTTCCACCGTTTCGTCTTCCGCATTTCCCGGATGATTCAGGAACTTTTGAAAAAAGGCGTAGGTCGCCTCCCTGTTTTTCTTCGTGGAGGCATGTCCGGCATCGTCCTCGACCATCATCAAGTTTTCAGCCTCGCCGAAAGCGCAGTACATTTTACGGGCTTCCCTGAAGACGTCGCGTGCGCCCTGTATGCTGAAGATGTCCATCGTGGTCGTCGACATCAGGGTTGGTTTGGGCGCCCTGACTTCAATCAGATCGCTCAGGTCAAAGCCTTTTTTGAGTGAATACATGAAAAGCTGCTCCGCATCCTGCGGCCCTTTTGAACGCAGCAGCTTGTCGAAAGTAGTGATGTAATTTTCAGGTACTGAGGCCAAGATTCGCTCGTCCATCGCCGCGATATAGGCAGTTTGCGTCCCGCCGCCCGAACGACCGGTAATACCGATGCGAGCGGGGTCGACTTCTTTGCGGGTCAGTAAATAGTCGACCGCGCGTATGCCGTCCCAAATAAAGTAATTGGCAGGCGTATAGCCCGAAAGGAACGATTGCGTTCCCGGATAGGAATGTTCGTGCGTAGCGCCCATGATGCTTTTTCCGTTCGCATCGAAATATTGAATCCGTTCACCCTGGCCAACGGGGTCCATGGCCAAAACGATAAAACCTTTTTTCACAAGGTTCAGTATGACTTGCTGATAGGCAGCGTTTCGATAGCCGTCGCTGCTATGCCCGCAGACATAAATTATCGCCGGCAATTTGGCGTTTTGAGCTGTTGGTCGAAACAATGCTGTCGTGACATAAAAGCCCGGCCTCGATTCGAAGTATATTTTCTCTACTACAAATCCGTCTTTTTTAATGACCCCCGTCGTGACGGGATTCAGGGGCGTTCGGGCAGGAAACTCCCCGACTATTTCCGACAGGATTTTCCGGGCTTCCGTTTGACGGACGGCCCAGTCGCTGGCCGATTTCAGTCCATCGACCTTCGTCAAGCGCGCGTCGATCTGATTGAAGGCATACTGGAGAATATGCTCATACAGGGCATTGGTCATGTTGCCGTTGTAGGCCCAGTAACTGTTTACCGAGAGGTCTTCCTGGGCGCTTAACGACAAAAACGCGCCCACCATAAGGAGTATTGAAAATGTTCGTTTCATGTGATACCTTTTTATTATCAGTCAAGCCACTGGCTTAATTTCGTAAATACATCCTGTTCGTTGCAGCCGACCGTCAAGTTGCGCGAACTGCCATATTTTTTTCGCGCGTCCAAATAGGCCTGCTCGAACACGCTACCGGCTACCGGCTGGTCAAGCGCATCGACCGGATTCAAAATACATGTCTTCAGGGGAGCAAGCGCCGCAACCAGGTCGGGCAGGTCGTACTGGCCGATGACAGCCGCCGGCGCCGACATCACGAACTTGGGATGGTAGTTTCTTTCCTGCACGATGGACTGGTAGGAAATCAGCGGGTTGAGCAGTGCAATCTGGTGGAACTCGCGGTTGATGACAACCGCATGAAGCAGGTCAGACGACAGCGTGCCGCAAGCGACGCCCGTCAGCGTGCCGAACGTGCCAAGACCCTTGATGAAGTCGACCAATATCTTTATCTCCTCCACCCTGACGGCCAACGGAAACCTGTGCGTCAACACACCGGCATACCATACGTTCAACGGCACATCCCGAATCCTTGCGTCGCCACCCTTGTAGCCGCCACCCAGCTCGCCGAAGCCGTTCAGGTCGGGAACGACGACGTCATAGCCTTTCCGTGCCAGCTGTTCGGCTATTCCGCCCGCGGCCGCCGCCGATGCCTTGCCCTGGTCGTCGAGCAACATGACCACCTTTCCCGTACTTTCGCCCGACAAGAGCCGCAGGACAGGTATATGGTAATCGCCCGGACCCTTTACCAAATATTTCTCAATGGCACAGCCATCGCGCCACAACCGGCCCGAAAAGACAACGTCCTTCGGCAACTGCGGCTCGCAATAGCCGGTCAGCGTTTTGGCCTTTCGGGGTAGGTCGCGGTAGAAATCAGGGCAACTCTGCCTCTCGTTCGCTAACTTCCCCAACAGCCCGGCAGCATGTCGGCCATTCATGCTGAAAATCGTCTCGCCCTTCAGACTCGAATGAACCTGCCCTTCGGGCGTGACCCACAAGTCTGTCTCGTCGAAAAACACGATCTCCTCATCGCGGGGATCGCCCGGGTTGTCAAGCATTTCCTGAAAAAAGGCATGCGTCGCCTCCCTGTTACGAGCCGTCGACCCATGACCGTGATCGTCCGACGTAAGACGCATGTCGGCCGACTTCCCCATGGCAGCATACATCCTTTTGACCTCATCGTATGCGTCGCAAGCGCCCTGTATGCTGAAAAAATCACGCGTGGTAACCGACATCAGCGTGGCCTTCGGGGCACGGGCGGCAATCAAGTCGCTCATGTCAATACCCCGCGCAATCGAATAAAGCAAATTCTGCTCGGCATCCTGCGGACCCGCAGAGCGCAACAGCATGTCGTAACTCGTGATGTAACACTCCGGAGCGGCAGCAACTATCCTGTCGTCGGCAGCACACAAAAAGGCCGTCAGCGTTCCGCCACCCGATAATCCCGTGACGCCTATCCGCTCGGAATCAACCTCTTTCCGGCTGCACAGATAGTCGATGGCGCGGATACCGTCCCACACGAAATAGTTGGCAGGCGAAACGCCGCAGAGAAACAACTGCGTGCCGGAGTACGAATGGTCGCGCGTGGATGAGGCAAATAAATATTCATTGTCAGGATACTGACCGCGCTCGCCCTGACCTACCGGATCGAACGCCAACACCGCAAAACCCTTCTTTACATAATTCAATATGACCCGCTGGTAGATGTCACGACGGAATCCCTGACGACTGTGACCGTTACAGTACAGGATGGCCGGACACTTCTTCTTCCCCGAAGGAAGAAACAGAACGGCCGTAACATGATAGCCCGGACGCGATTCGAAATGAATTTTTTCTGCCGTGAAACCGTCGCGCGACAACCGACCCGTGACAACGGGATTCAAGGGCGTTCTCGCAGGAAAATCGCCCATCACGCTCTGCAGCTTGCCTCTGATTTCCGCCTGATACTGCCGCCAGTCGCTTTCAGTCGTCAGCTTGTCGACAACCGACTTGCGGTGAGCAATTTGGTCGAACGCCCCATTACATAGATGCTTGTAAAGGCTATTCGTCATGTCTCCGTAATAAGACCAGCCATTATAGACGGACAAATCATCGTCCTGTGCACGACTCACCGAACAGACGACGGTTAACATGGCGAGTAAAACTGTAATTCTCATGATTTTAATTTTTTTTAATTTATAAAAACGGGAGGTGACGAGTTTGACAAACCATCACCTCCTTACATCACTCATTAATAACCGGTATTCTGCTTCAGATTTGGATTTTTATCTATTTCACCCTGTGGTATGGGCGCCACATAATTGTGCTCTAAAAAAATCCTTTCCTGAAAAGAAACAAAATTATAGGTCTTTTCTCCCGTATCAGGGTCTTTTCTTATATCTGCCATGAAAGCAGGTATGTTCTCTGTTTGTGTAGCGATACGCCAACGCCTGACATCGAAAAAACGATGCTCTTCAAAAAATAATTCCACGTACCGTTCATTCCTGACACGGAGTTCCAATTGAGAACCTGAATCAGTAATATGGGGCATCTGAACGGATAATCTATCCCTTATTAAGTTCAAATATTTACGACATTCATCCTCATTACCGAGATAATACATTGCTTCAGCGTAATTCAATAATATTTCTCCATATCGGATATAAACCCAATGCGTATTTGAACAGTTATTTGCCGTCGGTCGCCAAATACTTTCATCTACAAACTTGCGGGGATAATACCCTGTCAAGGTAGCGTTCCACCCTTCTGGGCCTTCATTGGAATCTAAACCGCCCGGCAAGAATGTTTCAATCTCCCTATCCTGCCATGGTGCGCCGTCAAATAGAATACAATCATAAAATCGCGGATCGCGGTCGGCATACGGATTTTCCGGATTATATGCCGGATCATCCTTGGGCAGCAATCCCGTTTCCTTCATCTCAAAGAATTCTGTGGCATTATGAGTTGGATGAATTTGTCCGTAACCGGTTGAACCATTGGGATAAAACCATTGTTCCAATGAATGTTCCACTCTAGCCCGGTTATTAAACGGACGCACCCATATCACTTCGCTGTTGTAAGGTACTGTAAAAGTTTCCTTATAACTTGGATATAAATCATATACTCCCATGTCTATCACAGCTTTGGCTGCATCTGCCGCTTGTTGCCATTTTCCCCTGTCGTTATTGGGATTGTTCAATTGACTGGCAGCATACAGTAAAACCCTTGATTTGATGGCCAAAGCGGCTCCTCTTGTAGCTCTACCTATATCGGTGCCACTATAGGAAATACTTAAGAGAGCGGCAGCTTCATTCAATTCATTTACGATAAATTCTACACAATCATCATAGCTGTTTCTGGGTATCAGAAAATCATCATCTAAACGGAATGGTTTTGTGATCAACGGTACACCGCCATACAATGAGATTAATTTCGAATAAGCATACGCACGTAAAAACTTCATTTCACCTTTCATCCTGTTGGTACGGGGTTGAACTTGCGTATTGAACTCCTTATCGGCCATGTTCTCAAGAAAAATATTACAATTGGTAATGACTGCATAATAATAAGGCCACAAGTTTAGTGGGGCCATATTTGAAGGCGTCAACTGACCTTGCAAGAGCGTTTCGTAAATAGCGCCCTGGTTGCCTCTTCTGTACGCTTCATCGCATAGCGCCATATAAAAGCCTACATAAGCAGGAGTACCATTGGTGAACCCGTTGATCATCGCTGCATAAGTATTGTTAACGTAAAATTCTATCAGGTTAGGGTCTATCCACACATCCTCCTCAGACATGGAATCCAACGGTTTCCGTTCTAAAAAGTTATCATTACAGGAAACAGTAAAGATTAATAATATTACTAATAATAAGCGTAAATTTGTCATCATGATCAACGATTTTAAAAAATTAATTGAAGTCCTAAATTAAAAATTTTATTTTGTGGATAGAATCCGCCGGTTTGTGATGTGCCTTCCGGATCGAACCATTTCAATTTATCTATGGTAATCAGGTTAAAACCATTAAGATATACACGCAGTTTGCTGACATTAAATTTTGCAGCTATTGTTTGAGGAATCTCATATCCTATTTCCAGACTTTTCAACCGGACAAATGAGGCATCCTTTAACCAGAAGGTGGATTGATATCCGCTAATTTCCCCCGAATAGGTGCTCATAAGGGGATATTTGGAATTTAAATTTTTGTTCGATTCCGAATAGCTGTTCACAGCTAAATCATGTAAGGTGTTTCCGCTCAGACCCGACTGCAGCCATATATATTGCCATGCCTTTGCCTGGCCTTGTATGAACATGCTGACATCAAAAGACTTATAGCCTGCGCCAAGGTTCAGGCCATACGTGATTTCCGGGATATTTGTCCTATCCAGACGAACCCTGTCGTTAGCGGTTATTTCTCCGTCTCCATTATAGTCTTTGTATTTTATATCGCCAATAACGGTACCAAAAGGATGGGGACTATTGTCGATTTCCGCTTGTGTACGATATATTCCTTCGGCAATATAATACAAGTCTGTTCCCATGGAATGCCCTGTTCGCATTTGCCATGTTTGTGCATTGGCCGCCTCGTCAATATCAATGATTTTATTGCGCGCAAAAGAAAAATTTCCAGCGATGGAGTATTCCCAGTCATTCTTCCTGTTCAAATGTGAAAATTCTATTTCAAACCCTTTATTATCGACAACTCCAATATTTTCATTTGGCAGACTCAATCCCGTGTATACCGGTATAGAGGCATTTCGGGCAGTTAAAATATTGTCTCTTCGCGTCTTGAAAAAATCTACTGTCAAGCCTAATAAACCATTCCACATCGTTAAGTCAGCCGCAATGTTGTAAGAGTTGACAACCTCCCATGTGATATTGGGATTCGGCGTAACGCCATGCTTGAGCCCTTTTGCCTGTGCTGAATTGGATCCCAGAAAATAACCGTTCGTAAAGGTATATGCGCTAAGGTATTGAAACGCACTCACTTGATCGTTTCCCATCTGACCCCACGAAGCCCTTATTTTTAGGTTATCGATTTTATCGCTGATGTTTTTCATGAATTCTTCTTCCGACAGGCGCCATGCCAAAGATATGCCCGGAAAAAATCCCCATCTTCTGTCCTTGGGAAAGATGGACGAACCATCATAACGAAAATTAAAATCCATCAAATAGCGATCTTTAAAACCATAAGTCAAACGACCGATAAAATTCCTTCGGGCAGTCTCGGAAGCTGATCCATTGGCTACCTGATCCAATTCGTCGCCGGCGTATAACTGGTCAATTGCGTCAGTAATGTAATTTTTCCGAAAAGCGCTGAAATCATCTGAGCGGCGAAAAGATTGCTCGAAAGCTACGAATGTGCTAATTTCATGTTGTTCAAAGCTACGACTGTATTTTAACTTTGCATTCATCATCACCCGGTTTCCATAAATTGATTGTTCAGTCAGTTGTGGTAATGTCACCGACCCGCCCAACCGTGCTTCGTATGTATCGGTGATTGAATTGTAATTATATACGGTCCATGGTTTCGACCAATTCTTGTTAAATGTATTCGAAAGATCGTATGCCGCAAAACCGTCTATCCCCAATCCTTTAATCCAGGGGATATTGATGTCGAACCGAAAAGTCGTCTGATACAGGTTGTATTTTGATTTTCTGTATCCTGCATCGTCGGTTGCCATTGCTACTGGATTTTCACCGCGTTCGATACCGGTACCAGGCAAACCATTGGGATAATATGCGACAAGATACGGATAGTTGCGTACCATCGATTGAAAAATAGTACTAATGCTGGGTCCTGTTCTTGTCGTATTTGATTGTATCATCGTAACATCCAAAGCAATTTTTATGTCTTTTGTAACTTCGGCATCAATGTTGGAGCGTATATTTAAGGTAGTATAATCGTTAATACCTTTTTTTAGAATTGAATTTTGATTTGAATAACTACCAGATACATAATATTTTACACGATTTCCACCCCCTTTCAACGACAGATTGTGTTGATTCTGGGTACTGAAATTCTTCAGTGATTCATTTATCCAGTCCGTATCCGGATAATTGATCGGGTCAGACCCATCACCAAACTTGGCAATTTCGGCCTCAGTGAATCGGTTGGGCTGACCTTGCCGGTTAAGCAGGTCATTGTAGACCCTGGCATATTCGGCGGCGTTGGCCATAACGGGCATTCTCGTAGGTTGTGTCAACGCTACATTCATGGTGTAGTTGATTGTAGGTTTCTTCCCTTCGATGCCTCTTTTAGTGGTGATTAAAATAACACCGTTGGCAGCTTGTGCTCCATAAATGGCGGCTGAAGCGTCTTTCAGAACGGTTATACTTTCTATATCGTTTGGATCCATCTCATTATACCCGCCGCGCCCCCATACGCCGTCAACAACAAACAAGGGTGAAGTAGTGCCTAATGTGCTTCTCCCGCGTATTAAAATATTAGAAAAATCACTTCCCGGTTCTCCCGATCTATTGTTAGCAAACACACCCGACAAGCGCCCTCCCAGCAAATTGGTTGGCGACAATGCCGGACTTTTTGTCAACTGTTCGCCATTAACACTCGAAATTGACCCTGTTACCGAAACCTTCCGCTGCACCCCGTATCCGACCACCACCACTTCGTCGATCTGCTGGGTGTCTTCGAAAAGCGTGACGTTAATGTTCCGACGGCTGCCAACGGTCGTTTCCTGCGAGGTGAATCCAATATAAGAAAATACCAGCACAGCATTTTCATTTTGTACCGATAGGGAATAGGCGCCGTTGGCGTCGGTAGCCGTTCCCTGTGAGGTTCCCTTGACCATGATCGTCACGCCGGGCAGCGGGTCGCCGCTGTTGTCGGTCACAATTCCGGTGATTGTGATGCCCTGCTGTACCGTGCCCTTGTTTTCCGCCGTGCGTGGCGTGAAGACGATTGTCTTGTCAACAATCCGGTAATCAATGCGGCTGTTTGCAAACAACTGGTTCAACAACTCTTCAATCGAACCATCCTCTATATCAATCTGTGTATTGGCGACATAGAACGATTCGATGTCCTTGCTGTACAGGAAATCAAATTCGGTTTGTTTTTTGATTTCCAACATGGCTTCCTTCAAATTTGGATTGTCAATCTTCATATTCAAGCGAACTGTTTGCGAATAACTGCTGATAGCCATACAGTTCAATGCGAATATGAGAAACAATGTAACTAAAAAACTTGTTCTTGTCATTTTAACTATAAATTTTCGGTCAAACTTAAATTTTTGAATATTAAAATTATTATTATACATTTGTACGTTTTTTTTAAGGTAATACTTTAAGAATAAAACTCACTCGTGACGGCAGGGAAGAAGTTGGACGCTTGTCCCTGCCTTTTTTTCTGTTTTTTCGCTGGTTTGTTACATAGGCATTCGATTTAATAAAGGTTAATAGCTAATTCTTTGGATATATGTGTACGATTGTGTTGATTTTGATGTCGTACTTGATGGGGATCACCGATGCAATGGCTCGCATCATTTCATAAATGTCTTTTTGGAAGCTCAATGAGCCTACTAATTTTTTATCTGTGGCAATGCCGTTTTCGAGCACGATCTGCACGTTGTACTGCCGTTCAAGCGCCCCGGCTATTTCGGCAAAGGTCAATCCGTCGAATTCGAGCTCGCCGCCGTGCCATGCGGTGAGAATTTCGGCGTCGACCTCGTTCTTGGCAAAGCGGTGGGTGAGTCTGTCCATTTCAAACTGTTGCCCCGGTTGCAATGTGCAAAGCGAGACCGAATGACCGTCCAGAATTTCAACTTGTCCATCGACTAACGTCACGTCGGTCAACTGCTTGAACCTGTATGCGTTTACTTCGAAGGATGTTCCCAATACCTTTACCGTATAGTCTGCTGTACGCACCAGAAAAGGACGGTTTGCATCCGGAGCCACTGCAAAAAATACCTTGCCCTCGACGGATACTGTCCGTTCTTTTTTGCCGAATTTTTCAGGGTATTCGATACGGCTGCCTGCCGAAATCCATACATCCGTGTGATCGGCTAAGCGGATTTTTTTGGCCGGTTCGTTGCCGGTAACCGCCACTGTCAGCATGACAGGAGCTTCCCGATACGGGACATACCGGTATGTCAGATAGGACAGTCCCAACAGCAACAGGATGCTTGCCGCATACCGCAAGAACTGCAACGTGATCCTGCGGGAAATTTTCTTTTCAAGGAGCATGAGGTCAAAATGCTCCTTCTTCAGTTCACGGAATGAACGGGCGACCTGTTCTGGATCGGCACTACGGAGATAATTGTCCTTCACAGGAACCATCCTGAGCTTCAACCACTCCTTCCGGTTGTCTTCCGACGCATTGAACCAATTGAAAATCTGCTTCATCTCGGCTTCGGAACATTCGCCGGCCATGTACCTTCCAATTAAAATCTCGTCTAATTTATCCATATATCAATTGTAATACTGATATATCGGACGAAAGGGGGAAACTACCTATCCAAATCTAATTTTTTTAGGCTTAGGCGTGAAAAATTAGCGTGCAGCCTGTTGCGCTACCGTTCATGAAAGTATAACTTTTTTCAAACAAATAGCATAAAACTCGAAAATTTCATCTATATTTGTCAAAAAAAAAAATGACATTTTTAAACCCATGACTCCAAGAGAACGAATCCTTTCGACCATGAACCGGCAGCCGGTCGACCGCAGGCCGGTCGACCTCTGGTGCACGCCCGAAGTCCTTGAATCACTTGTCGCATATACCGGCAAGAACGACGAATTGGCTGTCTACCAGGCATTGGGACTCGACAAGATCGTGTTTATCTTCCCCGGCTACGGAGGCAGGTACTTCGATCCCAACGACAGTGGCGAGATAACGCCGTGGGGTGTTCGTACCCAGCTGGTAAAAGCCGGGCTGGCTACCTATCAGGAGTATGCCGACCACCCCATTGCTGGTTTCCATGACCCTGCACAGCTGGCAGACTATCCCCTGTGGCCCAATCCCGACCATTTCGACTATGCAGGCGCCAAGGCGCTTGCCTTAAAAGCGCGATCATATAATTTTGCTACCATCGGGCCGTGGATATCGCACTTTGAGATTTACTGCCAGATGCGCGGTCTCGAAAACGCCCTGATGGATACCTTGGCCGATCCGGCGTTCCTGGATGAAGCGCTCGATCGCATTGAAGCCATCCAGACCGTGATGCTCAAACGACTGCTTGCCGAATTGGACGATCTGATTGACATCATCTTCATCAGTGATGACATGGGAATGCAGGAAAGCCTGCTGATACCGCTCGAAGTGTGGGAAGCACATTTCAAGCCCCGCCTGAAACGCTGGTGCGACATCATTCATGGCTTTGGAAAAAAAGTGCTGTTCCATACTGACGGTGCGGCGTTCCCGATTATTCCCGGCTTGATTGAGTGTGGTGTCGACATGCTGAACCCCATTCAGCATGTGTGTCCCGGCATGGACATGGCAGTACTGAAAGAACGTTTCGGCAACGACCTCATTTTCCACGGTGGCATTGAGAATCAGAAAATTTTGCCCTTGGGAACTGTCCGCGATGTGGTGAACGAAACGCGCACCTGCCTCGAAACGCTTGGCAAAGGTGGCGGTTATATCTGCTGCTCATGTCATAACGCACAAGCCGGCACGCCTGTGGAAAATATCCTTGCCATGATTGACACTGTGCAAAAATATCAGTGATAATCCGTCAGCTTTTTACGCAACGACTTGACGCACGCATAGATATGATTCTCGACCGTACTGCGCGACAGGCCGAGAAGGGAAGCAATCTCGGCAGCTGTCTTGCGGTGATAGAAATAGAGCTTGAACACTTCTTTGCCTTTCGGCGGCAACGCCTCGACAGCATCCTCAATCTGTTGTTGCAATTCCCTCGACAACAGGGCGTCCTCGATCTCATTCCGCGATGTGAAGAAATATTCGGATTCCATTTGCATCATTCTTTTTCCGATGGCTGAAGCATATTGGTCTTTCACGGTTCGGTGACGGATAACGTCGACGCACTTGTTTTGTACGGCCTTGTAGAGATAAGGGTTCATGGACGCCTCATCCATGTTTTTTTGTTTATTTTCCAGCAGACTTAAAAACACCTCTTGCACCACGTCGTGCGCCTCATCATTCTTAAGAAAAAATGATGCAAATGCAGTCAATTTAGGATAAAATTTCCTGTAAAGCAGCTCGAACGAATCGCATGTTTTTTTTGGCATATACGGTAATCAATTCCGGTATTCGTCCTTTTGCAGGCCGATACGGTCGAAGGGTATCTTCTGAAAATGTATCATTTCCAATATCTCTTCATTATCGGGGTACAGTTTCCATTGGGAGGGGTCGATGGACGGCGGCGTCTCGCGCAGGATGTAGTTGTTTTCGATGACCGCCTCGTCAACTGCCTGCTCCATGTCGCGCCATTTGCCTCCGTAGCTCAGGTTGTGGCGGAACACGTTCCCCCGCGGCTGTCCCGGATCCATGTCGAGAATGTGCGTCAGTTCGGGATAACGGACGCTGTAAGGGGGATTCAGGTAATCGACCGCTTCCAATTTGTCGAACATCTCCGAAAGGGTCTCCCTGATCATGTAGTATCTGGCCCAGTTCATCCCGCGCGCATCCAAGTGGATGGAGGCGTCGCAATCGATGAAAATATTGTTTTCTACGCGATTGTCATGACCGCCTCCGATGAAAGCCGCCTTGCCTGCCTGGTAGAAGATGTTTCCATAAATGGTTGTGCCACAAGCGAAATCGTCGAGATAGACTGCGTTCACGCCATGCAGGCCAGGCCCGAACAGGTGATGGAAATAGTTGTAGCGAATGATATTGCCACGCATCGTCCAGTCGCGACCGATATAAAACGCACCGACGTCGCCCGTTTGCCGGGCAATGTCGTGCACCTCGTTAAACTCCAGCACATGTTCGTTGCCTCCAAACCCGACCGCCATGTGGGGCGAATCGTGAATATGGTTGTGCGACATCCTGTTCCCGCAGCCGTTGAGCGTGATCGCAGGCCTGTACGTCCAGTTGGTACGGCTGAAATGATGGATGTGATTGTTATCGGCGAAATTGTGTCCGGGCGTGAGCGTCAGCCGGTCGCCTCCCTGAATCTGGATACCTGCATCGCCGAGGTTGTAGAGGTCGCAGCCGACTACGCCGTTGTGGTGCCCCCCATTGATGCCGACCGCATCGTTACCGATGTTCCTGATGACGCATCCGCCAATCAGGTTGTGACATCCTTCGTCAATCGTGATGACGGTGCCGCGCGTGTACTCAAACGTGATGCCCTCCATCCGCAGGTGTTCCACGTGATCGAGGTGTACCATCAGGTCTTCCATCACCGACACGACCGCCTGTCCGTCAACGGCCTGATCGGGTGGCCAGAAGTAGAGGATGCCTGTCGCCGTATCCAAATACCACTCGCCGGGGCTGTCTAACTCTTCCAGTATGTTCATGGCATAATAACGGTGGTTGGGCGAATAGCCGTAAGCGCCATGCGGCTGGCCGAGTATAAACTCCTTCTTGCGGACGTCGATGCTGTCGACCTTCACGAACGAATCTGCCCAGTCCCATGTCCAGTAGCCTTGCAACCAGATGTCATCGTTCATGCGCCATCCGGCTATCCTGTCGTCCTCGTACACGAAACGTCCGTAATGCACACCCCGCCCCGTGCGTTCATCGCCGCCAAAGATGGAATCGCCCGTCTGCGGGACGGAAACGATACGCATCCATTCGTCCTTGTTGGGATAGCGCGCCAGCGTCATCGGCTCGCCGTTGTAGAACAGTTCCAATGGCGACGGCACGGTGGCGCGTCCGAAACCGGTGGCTTTGCGTCTGCCGAAGTCGGTAATGCCCTGTTTCGTCAGGTCGGACTGCACGATGCGATCGTGCGGCGCACGGATACGCGCCTTGACGCCGCTGTTGCCAAGCGGCTCAAAGGTGATGGCCTGTCCGCCTGAAAAACGCACATCCTCGCCCGTACAGGCTTTGTAAATGATGGGAGCACCTTCTTTCCCGCTATCGTCCGCACTAAAACGCAACGTCTGGCGTATCGGATACACGCCTCCACGCAACCAGACGGTGATACCTCCGCTCGGTAGGCCGTGCAGCTGTTTATACGTCCGAACAGCTTCCTGCGCCTTTTCAATGCTGAGAAACGGCGCTTCTATGGCGCCGGATTGGTTATCATCGCCATCCGGCGACACAAAAAACTCCATACCACCCTTCTGAGGCGTGCAAGCCACCATCCAGAGCGCCAGCATGGCAGTTGACAGGATATTTTTTCGTTTCATGCGAACAATTATTAATTAGGAATTATGAATTGTGGAAGAGAACAACAATCAACAACAGCCCGCCCCTGAGCAGCGCGCCGCAATAGGAGGGATATCTAAACATCAGTATATAGAATTAGAATTAAAATTAGTATTTAGATAAGTAATTAGTAATTAGTAATTAGTAATTAGTATTTAGATTAGTAATTAGTAATTAGTAATTAAATTATAAGGGTACCGCTGCACAATCGACAACAGCCCATTGGCCTCATCGTCGTTTTTGAAATGTTCGCGGACAGGGTCCCAATACAGTTTGCGTGGCAGTTTCATGGCGATGTGCTGAAGCAGGCAGGCCGAAGTAGTACGGTGTGCTATCTCGACATTGGTGAGCGGCTGTTTGCGCGACCTGACACATGCCAACCAGTTGAGGTGATGCTCATCGGTCGGTTCGAGTTGAAAGTCGCTGGCCCCCGGCTTCCACGTCAGTATCTTCGGGTCGCTGGCTTGCAGGGTTTTTTGCGAAGTGACCGTGGCTGGGTCGCTGGCTGTTACATTATACGCGCCAAAAGCTACGAAGAGCCATCCCTCGGTACCGGTGAACAACAGTCCGTCGGGCTTGTCCGCGGTGACTTCCACACACGTCATGCGCACGCCATTCGGATAGCGCGCTTCCGTCCGGAATTTACCGTGCACATTCCACAGGCCTGAGCCGGGCGCTGGAAATTCCGCCTGTGCCGATATTTCTATCGGACCGGTGTATTCCATGTCCATTGCCCAGTGGGCAATATCCAAATGGTGTATGACATTGCCGGTGATCGCCCCCGAACCGAACTGTTCGCATCGCAACCAGCCGGGGCGGCCATAACCGTTCTGCGGATGTACCCGCTCTTCGGTATAGTACACCCACGGCGTCTGTCCAAGCCATTTATCATAGTTCAGGTTGGCCGGTACGGGCATCTCTTTGGTCTCACCCCCCGCAGGATCGCTCCCTTTTCGAATCTCGACCGTTTGGAGTTGACCGATTCGTCCGTTGCGAATCAACTCGACGGCAATACGGAACTGCGGCATCGCGCGTTGCTGCGTGCCATGCTGAAAGATACGACCCGTACTGTTCACCGCACTGCTGATCTGTCGTCCCTCCGCAATGGTCAGCGACAAGGGCTTTTGCAAGTATACATCTTTCCCGGCATAGACCGCATCAACGGTGGGTTTGCCATGCTGATGGTCGGGCGTACTGATCACAACTACATCAATATCCTTATTTTCAAGCAATTCTAAATAATTGTCGTAGGTAAGGACATCGGTATAGGGCGTGCCAAGTTTTTGGGTGTAATTTTCGCATACAAACTTTTTCGCATCGGCCAATCGTTTTGTATCCAGATCGCACACGGCCACGATACGGGCATCGTCGGCTTTCAGGATGCAAGGCATGTCGTGATCGCGCGAAATACGACCGCATCCGATAGCGCCGACATTGATACGGTTACTGGGGGCATGGGCGCCGAAGACGGATGACGGGACGACGATCGGAGCTATAAAAGCGCCGACAGCGCCTATGGCTGAGGTCTTCAGAAAACCCCGACGGGTAATGTGGTGATTTTTCTTCATGTCATCTTACAACATGCTCCCGCTATCCGCATCAATATACAGCGTGGCACGCTCGTGTTCGCGCAGACACGTTGCGGGAATGGCTTTCGATATCGGGTCGTTGATCGTGTGATACACGGCCCATGCTTTTGTTTTGGCGGGAACCATGCAGAACATGTATTGCCCGTTCATCATCGCCGGCACGGTCAACGTCAATGCGTGTGTCGGAACTTCTTCGATGGCTGTAAAACAACCGTCGTTTACTTGCTGCATCCGGCAGACATCATCCAAATCAACGATTTTAACAAGTTTCGGATCGTCGAAAAGTGCCACGTGCGGATCATTGAAGGCAATATGACCGTTTTCGCCGATTCCCAGACAGACGATGTCGACGGGATGTTGCCGGAGAAGCGACGTATAACGTTCGCACTCCTGTTCGGCATCGGCGCAATTGCCGTTCAAGTAGTTGACAGAACGAAACGGAAGCTTTCCGAAAAGTCTTACCTTCAGGAAATTCCCAAAGCCTTGCGGGGCGTCGGAAGGCAATTTCAGGTATTCGTCCATGTGAAACGCATTGACGCGCGACCAGTCGATGTCTTTTTCCGCACACAATGCTTCGAGAAACTCATTTTGGGAAGGCGCAGCCCCAAAAATCATGTTCACCTCCTGTTTTTGCGCCAGAAACATCCGCATGGCGGCAGCTACATCAGCAGCGGCTGAAAGACCCAGCTGGCGGCGGTCGGGAAAGAGGTTGACTTTTAATTTATCTTTTTGAAATGTAGACATTTTTTTTAATTATGAATTATTAATTATTAATTATGAATTATGAATTCTCAATTCTCAATTCTCAATTAAGAAACGACGACAACTCTCCCTTCCACCATGGTCATCTTGATGTTGATGTCGTGGTCGAAGATGACGATATCGGCATCCTTGCCTTTGGTCAATGTCCCTTTCGTCTTGTCTATACCCATGATGCGCGCGGGCGTTGCGGTAATCATCTGTATGGCTTCGGGCAGCGGTACTTCGGCCAATCGAAGCATCGTGCGCACCAGCCGGTCGGCGGTAGCCACGCTCCCCGCAAAGCACGTGCGGTCGGGCATCTTGGCCACGCCATCCTCCACCACCACTTCCTGTCCGTTGGCGAGGCTTCCCAGTATGCTTTTCCCGTCGGGCATGCCGGCAGCACGCATCGAATCGGTGATCAGGGCTATCTTGTCGGGACCCTTGATTTTGTATATCAGCTTGAGCAGGCTTGCGGGCAGATGCACGCCGTCGGCGATGATTTCGACCGTCATGCTGTCGATCAGGTAAGCCGATTCAATGATACCCGCATAGCGGTACAGATTACGGCGACACACGCCGGAAGTGGCCGAGTACAGATGTGTCACATGCGTGAATCCCCAGTCGAACGCAGCGCGCACCTCCTCATAGATGGCGTCGGAATGGGCGATGGCAGGCAGGATGCCACGGGCAAGGAGCGTTTCGCCAAAGGCCTTGCTGCCTTCTAATTCGGGCGCCGCACTCCAGCGCACAATATCGTCGGTCGAAGCGAGTATCTTCATGTATTCGTCGGGATGCGGATTACGAATATATTTCGCATCCTGCGCGCCCTTTTGGCTCATGGCAAAATAAGGCCCTTCCAGATGGAAGCCCAGAAAGGCGGCGCCCTGCGTGTTGCGTGCCTTCGCCTGGCGGTAGTTCTCGAAAGTCTTGTACAACTCTTCGTTGGTCGAAGCCAGCGTGGTGGGATAAAGTCCCGTCGTGCCGTACCGTGCATGCGTCTCGGCAATTTTCAGAAAGCCCTCGACCGAGCCGTCCATAAAGTCGCAATTGCCAGCCCCGTGCGTGTGAAGATCGATGAATCCGGGCGAAACGTAACGACCTTCGGCATCGATGACCTCCGCATCCGGAAAATCGACCGGCTGCTCGCTCACCTCACATATCTTGCCGTTCTCAATACATATAACGCCTTCGGCAAGCATTCGAAAAGGCGTGATGATTTTTCCGTTGATGATTTTTACTCTTGACATACGCTATTTTTTTATTGTTTTTTCAACTTTTACCCACGAATTTATTTTATAGCCAAAAAAGGAAAAGAACACGAGGAACAGAAAGCAGGGGATCGATATCCAGTAGGCCGACTGCACGCTTCCCACCTTCACAGCCTCCGCATATAACAACGGGAAAAAGCCGCTGGAACACAAGGCCATCACAAGGAGCGCCGAGCCGAGACCGGTAAATTTCCCCAAGTCATGGATCGTCAGCGGCCAAATGGCCGAATAGAGGAAGGCATTGGGTATCCCCATCAATATCAATATCCATAAGGCATTATGCGCGTCGACACCCAAGATCGTAGTCCTGCCGCTCACGAAAACGACGGCAACCGATGCTATCAGATTGACCGTAGCGGCTATCTTCAACGAGTTGAGCTGGGTAAGCATTTTAGGGATGAGCACGACGCCGAGCCCAAAACCGATGGTAGTCGTAAAAAGTATCATGGGGGGCAGGTTCTTCGCTTGGGCAATTTCCGTACCCAGTGCCTGGGCGGAAGTCGACAATGTGTTGATACACAATATCTGCGAACCGAGATGACAGACCATGCCGATAACGCCGAGTACGAGCCACGGGTATTGAATGAGGTATTTCCTTTGCTCAACCGGTTTTTCTTTTGCCGAAGTTATCCCCTTGCTGGTGTCAATGTCGGGAAGGATGGAATTTTTTACATAAAATGCAAACCCGACAAGCGCAACGGCAAGTATTGAATAAGGCAGTATAACCCGGCGTATCAGTTCGTCGAGTATTTGGGTACGGTTGACGCCGTCGATCACTTCAGCGCCGCTCTGCAACTGCAGGAACAGTTGGCTGTCGGTCGACTTGATAATCACCATTCCGAGCAACAATGGCGCTATGATGCCTGCCATTTTATTGCAGACGCCCATAATACTCATTCTTTTTGCCGCCGATTCGATAGGGCCTATGATCGTCACATAAGGATTACCGGCCGACTGCAATACCGCAAGCCCGATACCCAGCAGGAATAACCCCGTCAGAAAGAGCGGATAGGCGCGCGAATAGGCGGCAGGGACAAACAACAACGCCCCGACAGCCATGGTCAGCAAACCGTAAAAAATCCCTCTTTTATACCCGATCTTTTTGAGCATCATCGTAGAAGGTATCGCCATGATAAAATAGGCGATATAAAAGGCGAAACCGACAAGAAAAGCCTGCGAGAGCGAGAGTTCGCAGGTCACTTTGAAATAGGGTATCAGCACCGAGTTCACCCACGACACCATGCCAAAGATAAAGAACAACGCCCCCATAATTGCGAGGGAGGTGGCGTAGCGCCTCTTTTCACTAATAATTTTATTTGCCATCGTTTTTTTATGTTTCAGCCATTCTTCGCGTTACCAGGTTCTCTTTACTTGCGCGAGCGCCCTTTGTTTAGTCTCGGCCAAACTAACCAACATGCCCCCCCGCCGCTTGCTTTCATCGGCAGCTTCCATGAAAGTGAATATTTCAAGCGTTTCTTCGGGTGTGACGGGCGAAACGCCGGTCTGGAAAAATTTAACGATATCCTGCACCAAAGGATTGTATCCGGCAGCATCGCCGAGCGGTTTGATGCCTTTTTCACCATACACAAAACCGCCATAACCTGCCCTGCCTGCGCGCAGTCCGCGGAATGTCCCGACACGGTTGCCCTCCCAAACGCCTGTCACTACGTCCGTACCGGGGGTATGCACCCGCGTCACGGTTTGACAGCCTGTTCCCATGATGGTAAACAAGGCCTCAATCCCGTGAATGCCATACCAGAAGAGGTCGGGATGCGTCGGTTCGAGCGAGCAGGGACTGAACGTATAGGCGCCGAGTATCTTTCCCGCGCTTTCGTTGTTGACGATGTCGTCGATGCCATTCATGTAACGCAACGATGAAGCCGAGAAGACGGGAACCTTCAAGTCTTTTGCGGCCTGGTAGATGGCAAAAGCGTCCGTCAAGCTGCCTGCAACCGGTTTGTCGATAAACACGGTTTTTCCCGCCTTGAACACGGGAATGGCCTGTTCGAGGTGCACGTTCCCGTCGTTGCTTTCAAGCAGAATCACATCTGTTTTCTTTAGCAGGTCGGCTATGGAATCGACAATTTCGACGCCCAGTTTCTTGACCTCCTCGATATAGCCGGGCACGCGCGTCACACTCGATTCAATGACTTTGCTACCTTGCGGATAGGCTGCCACCACTTTGTATCCGCCATATTCGGGCGGGGCGTCAGCTGCGTTCAGCGTTTTGGTGAAGGCCGGAGCATGTGATGTATCCAAGCCAATAATTCCTACCCGCAGTCCTTTTTTTACGGGTTCCTGTGATGATCCAAACGATAAATTCGAGGTCATCAATCCTGCGCCGGCTATCACACCGGTCTTAATAAATGTACGACGTTCCATGTGTTGAATGTTATTAGTAATTTCATTTTTTAATAATCAAAGCGCAAAAATACAAAAAAATTCCGAATTGCAAAAAAAAATTTTTTGCCTTGCAGCGATTCGGGAAGAAAAACAGAGCGGAGCTGTACCGTCAGGTTATAGCCCATGCTCGGAACTCAAAAAAAATAACCGGAAAAATAATTTTTCCGGTTATTCCACACGCTAAAAATCAACAATCATCTTTTGTTACGAATTGCTATCGGTTTTTCTGATAACAGTCGCAACCTTGAATTCCGTGCCTTAATGCTGTACAATGATTTTCTGTATTTCCGGCTTTCCGCTGATCCCGTTGTAAACATGCAAATAACAGATACCGTTGGGCAAACCCGACACGTTGAACTGAACTGTACCGCCGCTTGCCTTTTGCTGCTGAAACAAACTGCCCCGACTGTCGTAAAGACGGATATCGAAGACAGGCGCTGATGGATACTGTCCTGCCAAAGCATCTACATCCACGGTAAGAATGTCGTCAACAGGGTTGGGATAGGCATAAGAAGGGGATCCGCCCTTGGTATAAAAGTCTTGATAAACTACAATCGAACCGCAGGCATTGGTCAGTGTTACTTTCAGGGTATATGTACAGTTCCAGCCCCAAAAATTGATAAATGCACATGAAGACCCGTTGTTTATTATTTCATGCCCGCAACCGTTGACAACTTCCCATTTAAAACTGGTAATATTTGAAAAGTAATCGTAGCTGACACAGTAATACGATGGCATGAATGGGTCTTCCTGAATAACGGCATAACTGTTGGGCGGTCCCACCCAAAAATTATGCTCTGCCAGTGACGAACCGTTATACATAACTCTTGCAATGCTTGACCAGACGGAAGGGGTTCCGGAAACGGTAACTGTATTGGTACCCTGACCGCTGACAATCGTTACGTTTGAGCTTACAGCCCATGTACACCCCGGCTTCCAGTTGGAGGCAGTGAAAGTACTGGTGCTGCCTGTACAAATGGTATTGGGGCCGGAAACTGTGATACCATACAATGCACGAATGCCGTTTATATCATCTGTACCCAAAGTGGTATAACCGGTATAATTTGGATACATAATGTTGCTGGCTGATTCGTGTGCAAGGCCTAATGCGTGTCCAATTTCGTGCATAGCTGAATGAAGTAAGGTATAATTGGTAGAACCATTACCGTTCTCAGCCCAGGCTTTATTGTCATTGAAACAAATTTGACCTGCCTGAGAGGTTCCAGGAAACCAGGCATGACCCAATGCGTATGAATATAAAATCTGATCACCTATGCTCCCGCATCCATGGTCAATACCTTCAGGTACCCATTGAAATTTGATGTCAGCCGATGACGGACTAAACACTTGTGTGAAAGACAAAATACTAACATCAGCCCACCGTTGAAGGGCTGTTTGAATAATACTCTCCCGTTGCAGAGTTGTCAAACTATTTGACGTATTATTAATATAATATGTAAGCGAAGTTTTATTCCATTTTGATCCATATAACACATATCGTGAACCCGGGTCAAAAAGTCCGCCGTTATCATTTAGAATCTGCGCAAAACCAGCTGTCGTAAAGGCCAGCAACATTGCAATATACATTAATTATTTCATTTTTCTTGATATTTAATATTTGTAACCTCAATATAATAACACTCTGTCCCCGCCAGAAGCTCTCTTCCTTTTTCAGCAAGTTTCTGCCATGGTATCCTATAACAGGATCCACTAACCATTACTTCTTTTCTTTCCTCAAAGGAAAATTTCCTGTCAGGCATTTTTGCTATGATATAAATATCCGCGGAGTCATGTGTTCCCGGAATTCCATAAATAATTCCCCACACATTTAATACCGGGTCATAATACAAGTTACCATGCGTATTCTTTATTACCTTGTCGGGTTTGCCTGACAATTCGATAAGAAAAGTATCTATAATATCTATAAGAAATACTTCTTTTTGACACGAAAAACAGGCTAACAAGGCACACAGCACAGTAATTCTCTTTATTAATTTTTTAATTCGTATCATCTTTTTTTAAGTAATTTATTTTTGAACCCGAAAGGACATCTTTATTTCCCGCTCCCGCCTTTCTTCGGGAGCATTATGAAATGCCGTTGCGTGCCACCGGCCTATATAGATATTTGGCCATATCTATTCCGGCCTGCATGCCTGCCGAATTTGAAATTCCGCAGTTGTGAGCATGAGCAATTGCGGGATTGCAAATCAAGCAGGACAAAGAATGAATATTGACATACAAAAAACCGGGCTGAACACCGTTTTTCTTCAAATAATCCATAACGAATTCATCTCCCATCTCCCGTGTAATCTGCGCGGAAACGGATGTAATCCAAACGAACAACGCTAATATGATAAAAAGAACCGCTTTCATATTTTCGCAATTTATCGCACAATTTGTTACAAATTTACAGGAATTCATCAGACAGGCCAAATTGTTTAAGTATTTTTAATGTTATTCAATGTCTTTTAACAATCAAAGCAAAATTATAGTTACTCGCTCAGCGCCTCCAGCAGTTTCGTGCGCGTCAGCCGGAAAGCCCTGACATTGCTGTTATACTTGTCGAAATCCTGTATCACGGCGGCTGCTATTTCGCTGGCTTTTTCGGGCGATTTTTGTTCGAGCAGTTTCAGCAGTTCGTAGTCGGCTATCCCGTCGCGCATGGCTGCCAGGCGGATGGAGCCGTATACTTTCCCTTCAGCCGGATAGGCGATCCACGAATCGCCAGCCGGCCAGTTGTTAACGGCGGCATCGTTGGTGGTGTTCATGTGCCAGAAGTTGAACCCCCAGTGCAGATAGCCCGTCGAGCGATAGCGGTAATTGATCCAGTGGAGGAGGCGTGTCTGCACCAAAGGCTGCTCTAAAAAGCGGTTGGCATAATTACCCTGTGGCCCGGTGCAGGTGTAAAACCATACTTCATCGCCCGCCGCCTGACGTTCCTGGTAAAACGCATAGTCCTTGTGGTAATGGTCGAGCACGGGCACCCACAGATCGACGGTGTTGGCCAGCTTGTGCGACATGACCGCATCGATGATGGGGATGCCGGGCATCAGGTTTCTGACAAAGTCGGCAAACTGGATATACGATTCCGCATTTGTGTCGGTAGGCTCGTCGGCAATGTGCTGCACGTACATCTTTGTCCATCCTTTCGTCTCTAAGTGACTGTACAAGGCCGGCAGAAACTGCGAAAGGAAGTTTTGGGCCATCGGGTCGGTTATCGGTTTATTTCCAACAGATGGCACATGGACGCAGAAATCCGAGTTCCAATCGCCGATGCGCCCGCCCAAATGGCCTCCCTCGATGAGCGTGAGGCCTCCTTCACGGATCAGCAGTTCGACAGCTTTGTCGAAGCGGGTGAAATCGAACGCGAACCGGTCGCCGTTCAACTGGATATTACAATGACCGCCCCAGTCCCAAAAGATGTAGGTGTTCTGTCCGTGGGCACGCATCACGTGCGCCATCTCCGTGAGCAGTTCCCAGTAGCGGTCGGAATACCTCTCGACAGGCTGTCCACCGTTCATTTTTGCAAATCCCTCCGTTGCGAACCAGTTGGTCACCCGCAACGTTTGTTCGGGCAGCGTGACGGGGTAGATCTTGACGCTCACCTGCTTGTTGATTTTAAACGATTGACCGTCAACCGTTCCCGTGAAAACAAGTGTCGCGGTATAATCTCCGCTCTCCGTATGGCGCGGGATGGCATAGCTGACCCATACCGGTTGGTTTTGCATGGACGGGACGTCAATGGATTCCGCTTCCTGCAAGCAGTCGGGATAATAGTCGGAAACGGGAAATACCGCATCTTTCGAATGTGGATTCGCGTGGTTTCCAGCGCGTATGTATCCCACAAACGATGTTAGCGTAGCGGCAATCTGCCGACCGCCGACCGTCAGGTTTCCGGTCGTCAGGTTTCCATCTGTCTGGTTTCCAGCCGTCAGGTTTCCAGCCGTCAGGTTTCCAGCCTCCACTTTCAGGTTCCGGATAGGAAATGCACTCCTTACCACAAACTGGAAAGTAGCTGTTTCACCTTTGGCCACAGCCGCCGATTCAGCATTTTCCACAAAATAGGATTCCTCCGTAAATACTTTATCCAAGGGATCCAACTGTATACATTTCACAACATCTTCCGCCGATTCGCCATACCCGGCAAACAAAAAGGCGAATATAAAAACAAACACCAAATTTCTCATAAAGAATATATATATGTATTGATTCGTAATTAGTAATTAGTAATTAGTAATTAGTAATTCATCAATCAGTCAATCAATTGATTGACTGATTGATGAATTACCCTCCCGTTCACCATCGTCATCCGCACATTGATGTCCTGATCAAAGATGACCACATCCGCATCCTTGCCTTTGGCCAGCGTTCCTTTTGTCCTGCCGATACCCATGATATTCGCCGGCGTCGAGGTCATCATCTGAATGGTTTCGGGCAGGGGCGTCCCGGCAAGGCGGAGCATGGTGCGCACTAAGCAGTCGGCGGTAGCGATGCTTCCTGCAAGGCATGAGCGGTCGGGCATCTTGGCCACACCGTCCTCAATCAATACCTCCTGTCCGTTGGCGAGGCTCCCTACCCTGCTCTTCGCGCCCGGCATGCCGGCTGCCCGCATCGAATCGGTGATCAACGCAATTTTTCCCGGCCCCTTGATCTTATAAATCAGTTTGAGCAGGCTTGCCGGAAGGTGTACGCCATCGGCAATAATTTCGGCTGTCATATCGTCGATCAGGTAAGCCGCCTCATTGACGCCCGCATAACGAAAGCAATTTCGGCGGCTTATCCCCGAAGTGGCCGAGAACAGATGTGTCACATGGCGGAATCCCCAGTCGAAAGCAGCCAATACCTCCTCGTAGATAGCTTCGGAATGGGCGATCGCCGGTAAGATACCACGGGCGGTAAGCGTTTCGGCAAAAGCCTTGCTTCCCTCCAGTTCGGGCGCCGCGCTCCAGCGGGCTATATCGTCGATCGCAGCGAGTATTTCCATGTAATCGTCAGGATGGGGATTACGGATGTACTTGGCATCTTGCGCGCCCTTCCGGCTCATGGCAAAATAAGGCCCTTCGAGATGGAACCCCAGCAATGTAGCGCCCCGCGTGTTCAACGCCTTTGCTTGTCGATAGACCTTGTAGGCCTCGTACAGCTCTTCGTTAGACGATGCGACGGTGGTGGGATACAAGCCCGTTGTACCGTATCGGGCATGCGTCTCGGCAATGGTAAGGAACGCATCGACGGTACAGTCCATAAAGTCGCAATTACCCGCCCCGTGCGTATGCAGGTCGATGAACCCCGGCGTGACAAAATGGCCTCCGGCATCGATCACCTCCGCATCCGGGAACTCGACAGGACGCTCGCTCACTTCGGCAATCTTGCCGTTCTCAATACAGACAACTCCTTCGCCGAGCATGCGATGGGGCGTGATGATTTTACCATTGATAATCTTGTATCTCATACGGTCGTACATTTATTATTTATTGATTGATTGATAATTCGGGTTGCCAATGATCGGCATGTTAATACGGCACATACCAGTTGTTCGTCGGGTCGAGCGTTTCGGGAAGCCAGACGCGATAACGATTATCTTCTCGCCAGGTATTGCCTGCCGAAGCAAAATCGCAGAAATTCACTTGTCGGGGCTGCCCGCCTACCGTCCCCAGTACCACCGGCGCCGTAAAAGCCATCCAGATGCCTGCCGGTTTGTTGATGGCTGGCGTAAGTTCCACAGCGCCGTCCTTTTCGACGATGCGCGCCGTCTCGTCCACATATCCGTCGGCAAAGCGGGTATCACGCGCCAGCACGATGGGGCCTTTCAGGATGGCGACGTGGTTGGCCGTTCTGACAATACGTCCGCCGACATCTAAGTTCAACTTGACGACATCGCCCTTTTGCCATAGACGGTTTATCTTGTAGTAGGTTCCTGCGACGGGCTCCTCAAGTTTTTCTCCATTGACCGTCACGCTATTCGTCGTGCTCCAGGCCGGAATACGCAGCGCAAGGGTAAAAGTCTCCGGGCTGACTGCATCCACATTGATGACAACCGCTCCGTCGACCGGATAGGCTGTTTGTTGCCGGATGATTACTTTGGCGTTCCTGTCGAGCGCTACGTTGGCCTCGAAATCCGTATAAAGGTTCACAAACACTTCGTGCCTCCGCTGCATAAGCGCAAACTGCGACAACAGGGCAAAGCCGCGCGGTCCGTTGGCGTTGCAGCAGTTGATATTCATGCCGCACTGTCCGCTATCGGCATGGCGTTCGCCTTCGAGCGGGCTGTACATAGTTATCTGCGTTGCATCGTCGTTCATCGCCGCAAGCAGGGCGTTGTAAGCCGTGGTCTCGATCTGGTCGGCGTAGACGGGATCGCCCGTGAAACGCAACAGGCTCTGGCACAGTTTCATCCAGGTCATGGTGACGCACGTCTCCATCGTATGATAGGTAGGAAGCGCCTGTTGGGGCTTGCCATGATACCAGCACTCGTAAGCGCTGCCCGAGCCGGCCACATTGATCTCCGTGTCGATAATGCTTTGTACGGTCTTTTCAACAGCCGACAAGTATCGCGGATCGTCGGTCACCTTGTACAGTTCAAGTAATCCCTCATAGCACGACATCATCTCGTAAGCCTTCTGACCGTTTTTAGGCCCGTACCACTGCTGTTGCATGGTCTTGGGATGCGGAAAGCGGTCGGCCACGTCAACACCGGCTTCCGCCTTGCCGACAAGGCGCGGCCCGGCGTCGGTCTCCCATTGTCCTACGATGTATTTGGCAAATTCAAGATAGCGAGCCTCGCCCGTGCGGCGGTAGAGGAACACGATCGGTTCCAGCACGCTGCTACTGGCCATCCCGATATAGTTTCCCGTCGCGACGATGTCGGCCTTGCCGGGTCCTACCTGTGTCATCAGGTGGTCGGCCACCCGCCCGACAGCATCCAGCACCTTTTTGTCGCCCATCAGGTCATACCATGTCAACAGGCCAAGCATGGAATATTTACGCCCCCAGACATCCCATTGTTGCAACTGCGCCTCTTCGGCATAGTTGCCGATGTAGCCGTTGGGCAGTTGCGAGCCCAACAGCCCGTTCACCCCCGACCGAATGGAATCGAGCAACACGGGGTCTTGCGAATAGCGATAAGACAACACCGCACCCAGCAACCACTTGCCGAGAAACTCGCTCTGCCAGGCTCTTTTTTCGGTCTTGTTGTAGAACGGCTTAACTAAATGACTGACATCCTGACCCTTTACACGGTGTTCGATACATCCGTCCATCCTTTCGCCAAGGTAACCGCCAATCGTGATCATGGCGGGATCGCCGTTCCGAATGGCATCAGGCAAAGCCGACGGGAGCGACTGCCTTCGCTGCGCAACGCAATTGAACGAGATAAGCAGCAGAACGACAAGGTAAGATACATGGTAGGACAACCGTTTAAATACCCGGTTAGATACCCGGTTAGATAACCGGTAAGATAACTGTTTGATAATGACTTCTAATTTTTTCATAATCGTATTTATTTGAAATGACATTGTTAAAATTCGCTGTGTTAAAATTCCCTGTCGACCGATGAGTTGACGCACAAAAGTACAAAAGAATTTGATTTGCAATACAAAAAATCATAAATAATTATCAAACCGGACATTTCCGACCGGTAAATCCGACCGTCGCATCCGACCGGCACATCCGACCGATGCATCCCGCGGGTGCATTTTTCACTCCCGCCCACCCCTTTTTCAAAAATTTACGTCTTATATTGGCATCCTATGCAATATTCACCAACAACAATCTTGCTGACATTGGTTTTTTTTTATTCCTTTGCAGTACGATTAGGATACCAACTAAACTGGATCGCATGGTAAGCAAAACCGATTTTGAAGCATTGTTTCGGCAATATTACTTAACGCTTTGCCATATCGCACACGGTTATGTGCGCGACCAGATGGCTATTGAAGAAATTGTCAATGACGTTTTCATTAAATTTTGGGACAACCGCTCACAGATCGTAATCCACAGTTCCGTCAAAGACTATCTTTTCAAATCGACCCGAAACGCTTGCATCGACTACCTACGTGCCAACCGCAAATACAAACAGCAGACATCGCACATTGACGAACAGCAGATTGTATGCGCTACGTTGGCCGACCTCGACGAGAACCCGCTCGACTACCTCATCACCCGCGAGACGGGACAACGCATCATGAAAGCCATCGACGAACTCCCCGAGCGTTACCGGCTGACTTTCAAGCTGCGCCGTATCGATGAACTCAGCTACGATGAAATAGCCGAAACCATGTCCATCACCAAAAACACCGTCAAATCAAACCTACGCGACGCCATGGCCATCCTAAGAGAAAAACTAAAAGACCTATCCATCCCCTCTTAATTCTCAATTCTAAACCCACCCTTTTTCAGGAAACTTCCGTCATCCCCCTACAAACCTCAAAAATTCAAACACCCATGACGACCTCCAAAATAAATATGGAGCAACTGACCGAAACATTCCTGAATGAAGGGCTAACCGCCCGGGAACAAGCCGACTTGAAAGAGCTACTGAAAGCGTCCGAAAACAGGGATTATTTCAAAAAGATGTACGTGATTTGGCACAACGCCCATCATGCAGGCAAGGAAGAATATGTTGAAAAGGCGCTTCACAAAGCGCTTTTCCAAATTGAAAAAGAACAGCAGCGCCGCCAACAGAAACAATCCGGCTGGCATGTTTCGTTCCTGAAAATGGCGGCTGCCGTTTTGATTGCCTTTACATTGGGTGCTGCCTCCTACCATCTTGTCTATCCCCGCAGCGATAACGTTTCGCCATCGATTGCAGTATTGGAAACAAGCAAGGTGATGGTACCGTTGGGCTCAAAGTCGCAGGTGAAACTCCCTGACGGCTCGTTGGTCACGCTCAATGCCGGAAGCAACTTGCATTACCATGCTTCGTTCGGACAGGGGACACGCGAAGTATGGCTTGAGGGAGAAGGCTATTTCAAGGTCGTGAAAAATGCCGCCATCCCGTTTGTTGTGAAAGCCAGGGACGTCACCATCAAAGCCTTCGGTACGGAGTTCAACGTAAAGGCCTATCCCGAAGAAAAAATCGTGCAGACAACCTTGGTCAACGGCCTTGTAACCGTTCAGCAAGCAACCACATCCGACAACACCCAGGAAATAACCCTGAAGCCCAAGCAAACAGTAACCATCTATGAAAAAGCCGAAACGACCGAAGCCGCGCAGGGTGAATCCGTGACGCCGCCGACCGCAATCACGCCAGCGCCTGTTCATACGGCAGAAAAAGTCACCATGGAAAAATTGGAATTGAAAAACAACATCAAGACCGAACTGTATACCTCCTGGAAAGACCCCCGCTGGGTCATTGAATCGGAATCGTTGAGCGACCTGGCAACCAAACTGGAACGGCGCTACGACGTGCAGATCGTCATTGCCGACGAAGCCTTGAAACAGTACCCCTTCAATGGCACCCTGACCGACGAAACGCTGGAACAGGTATTGGACATCATGAAATCCATTGCGCCCATCAACTATTCGCTCCGTAAAAAAACGGTCACGCTGACCATCAACACCCGTCACAAGAAATATTTCGATGAACTGATGAAAAAATAAAGTACTAACACCTTAATATAATAACATTATGATTAGACTCCCTTGACCCCCCTGTAAAAAAATCCGGAAGATGTTCCGCATCTCCCGGAAACAAATTGAGTGAATTTACAGTTACCAATACCAAAGAGGTAACCCAGTCAAAACAAATTAATGACAAAGATATGAAATTATTTTTAAAATACGATTTTTTTAACAAATTTTTTGCCGTAATGAGACTTTCGTTTGTATTCATTTTTTTCATACTTGTGCAGGTCTCTGCAACAAGTTATTCACAAACCATTAATCTGGATGTGAACAATATGGAAATCCGCCAGGTGATCAAGAATATTGAACAGCAGTCGGATTATCGCTTTTTCTACACCGATGGCTTGACCGATTTGAGCCGGAAGGTAAACTTGAACTTGTCCAACCAGCCCATCGACCAGGTTCTGGTGGCACTGTTCGATAACACCCAATTAGGATTCCAGCTGGTAGACAATAAATTGATCATGCTGGCACCCAAAGGGGTCTTGCAACTAATTACCATTACAGGCGTCGTGACTGACGCCGAAGGCGAACCGCTGCCCGGCGTAACCATTCAGATCAAAGGAACCACGCAGGGAACGGCTACCGATGCCAATGGCACCTATACCTTGTCGGTTCCGGATGAAAATGTCATCCTTACATTTTCGTATATCGGATTTATCACACAGGAAATATCGGTTGGCAACAAACGCACCATCCATGTTACCATGCATGAAGACGCTCACGAAATCGACGAAATAGTGGTAGTGGGCTATGGCACGCAGAAAAAGGTGAATTTGTCGGGGGCTGTCGATGTTGTTGGCAGTGAGGTATTTACTGGCCGTTCGCTTTCCAATACTACACAGGCATTACAAGGCGCTGTCTCTAACTTGAATATCAATCTGTCGGACGGCAAGCCAAACCGTACGGCATCGTTCAATGTTCGTGGAGCCACTTCCATTGGGCAGGGCGGAAACGCTTACGTGCTGATCGATGGCGTTGAAGGCGATCCTTCCATGTTGAATCCCAACGACATTGAAAGCGTCAGCGTACTGAAAGATGCGGCTTCAGCGGCTATTTACGGCGCCAGAGGCGCTTTCGGCGTCGTGCTGATTACAACCAAGAAACCACAAAAAGGAAAGACGACGATCAATTATACAGGCAATTATTCAGTACAGGCATTTGCCAAAAGACCGGAGTATGTGACCGACGCCGTAACCTACCTGGAACATTTCAGGGAAGCATGGTGGAACTACAACGGGGCATTACCCACGAGCCTCAACAACCATCAAAATTACAGCGACGACTGGCTGAACCGGATGAGAGATTGGAAAGCATCGGGTCAAGGCCCCAAAACAGAGATTTTACCCAATGGAGATTATGAGTACTACTGCAATACGGACTGGTATGGGCTTCTCTTCAAAGATCAAACATTTGTTCATGATCACAACCTGACCATTTCGGGGGGTAGCGACAAGAGTGATTTCTATGTTTCGGGACGTTTCTATAATTTCGATGGAATGTATAATTACGACCCTGATACCTATCGTTCATATAATTTCAGGGCCAAAGGTTCTCTCATGGCATTCAAATGGTTGCAGGTCACTAATAACATGGAATACTCCAATACTTCCTATCATGTTCCTTATCCGACGTCGGGAACAACGATAAATGCCTTGCGTTACATGCAGGTAGGCAGCTTTCCGTGCGCGCCGATTTACAATCCGGATGGTTCCTACTCACGTCCCGCCGCGTATAGCTTAGGGGGAATAATTGAGAAGACCAATTATCATAACGAGATGCGGAATCTGTTCAAAAACACGGTAGGATTCAACACGAATTTCTTCGACCGGACACTTCGTGTCATTGGCGACTATACATTCCGCTATAACGACAGCGACGTATTCAGAAAACGGGTAAAGGTCCCCTATTTTCAAAATGCAAATGTTTCCGTTCCTTTATACATGGGCGACATAAACGGCACTATTCGCGAGACAACGGGACACACGATGTACACGGCTTCCAACCTATATGCCGAATATGAAAACACCTTTTTCAATAAGCATGACCTAAAAGCAATGGCCGGCTGGAACTATGAAACATATACCTATAAGGCGAACAGTATTGAGCGCAACCAGCTGTTGCTTGAAAGCGCCGAGAGTGTACAACTGGCAACAGGCAGCAGTATTACTCCGGGCGCAAGTTTTACCCGGTGGAGAACAGCAGGTTTGTTCTTCCGGTTGAATTATGGTTTCCAAAACCGTTATTTAGTGGAGGTAAACGGGCGTTACGACGGCTCTTCTCGATTTCCGACCGACCAGCAATGGGGATTCTTTCCATCCATTTCAGGAGCATGGAGATTGTCGGAAGAACCATTTTGGCATGTCAACAAAAATATTTTCTCGGACGTCAAGTTCCGCGTTTCTTACGGGTCATTGGGCAACGGGAACATTTCTCCTTACACCTACCTTGAATTATTATCCGTCGGCACTTCAACACGTGTACTAAACGGCGCGTTGAACAAACAAACCAGCGCTCCATCACCTGTCCCCGACGGTCTTACATGGGAAAAAGCAACAACTACCGATTATGGACTTGATTTTGGCATGCTGAAAGGTCGTTTGCGTTTCAGCGGTGACTATTACGTTCGGAGAACCACCGACATGTACGTGACAGGACCCGAGTTGCCCGCACTTTTCGGAGCATCGGCGCCAAGAGGCAATTATGCTGAGATGACCACAAGGGGCTTCGAACTCACCCTGAACTGGCAGGACAAACATACGCTGGCAGGTAAGCCCTTCAGTTACCAGATTCGCGGCACATTCTACGATTATGTGTCGGTAATTGACAAGTTTAACAATCCCACCAAACGAATAGGGACTTATTACGACGGAATGACCATTGGAGAAATTTGGGGATTCGTTACCGACGGCCTGTTTCAGTCTGATCCGAGTACAGACGAATATAAAAATACGCTTATGACGCCATCAGCCGATGCAAAATGGCGCGCGGGCGACCTGAAGGTTCGAAATATCGACGGGAGCGCCGACAACATGATCACCAGAGGCGAAGGTACGGTAAACAATCCAGGCGACCAGGCTATTATCGGCAACAGCGAACCACGCTATCAATACAGTGCTAATTTGAACGCCGACTGGAACGGTTTTTTCTTTTCTGTCTTCTTTCAGGGAGTAGGCAAAAGAGACTGGTGGCCGGGAGCTGAATCATCTTTCTGGGGACAGTATAACAGGGCTTATAACTGGATACCGAAATGGCACCTTGATAATTTTTGGACTGAAAATAATCGCGACGCTTATTTGCCGCGCTATGCCGGTTCACAATCTGCCACTGGCTATATGATGAATAACGTCAACGACAGGTATCTGCAAAAAGTTTCCTATTTGATGTTGAAAAACATACAATTAGGCTATACGCTTCCTGACGTGTGGACGTCGCGAATCAGTATGAAGAACGTACGCATCTATTTTAGCGGTGAAAACCTTGCCAGCTGGTCGCCACTTTACAAAGTTGCCCCCAATTTCATGGATGTACATACAGCGATGAGTAATACCGATATTGATATTGATTCCAGTTACAACAACGGGTCAGGCAATACCTATCCCTTGTTGAAAACTTTTTCACTTGGTATTTCACTTACTTTTTAACCATTATATAAAAATACACAGATATGAAAAAATATTCGATTTTTATTTTGACGATTGTTTTGCTGATCTCAGGTTGCGATCTAAACGAATATGCCGTGACAACTGTCGACAAAAAAGCCATCTTCAGCAGCGAGGAAGGATTATTAGCCTACTCATGGTCGTTCTACGATATGTTTCCTGCTCCCAGTACACATGCGATGGCAGATTGTAACGCTCCATCAGACTATGGCGCTCCTGTAACCATGAATAATTTTATCCTTTTCAATGCAGTTAGCGAAAACAACGCCGGCGGTTGGAGCTGGACTACTTTGCGCAGTATCAATTATTTTATTGTTAATTGTGTTGATCCGGCAATACCTGAAAGTGTAAGGAACAATTACATCGGGATAGCCCGGTTTTTCCGCGCTTATTTTTATTTTGGCATGGTGAAGCAATTCGGCGATGTACCCTGGGTGGATCGACCGTTGAATCCCCAAGACGAGGATATACTATACGGTCCCCGCGATTCGCGCGAATTAGTGATGGAAAAGGTGTATGAAGATTTGATGTTTGCAGCCCAAAATATCACCCGTACCATTGATGGAACACAGTGTTCGGTAATCACCAAATGGGCAGCGTATGCCTTGGCCTCACGTATCTGCCTGTTTGAAGGCACTTTCCGAAAATACCACAATCTAAACCTTGCCACATCGGCTGCCGTCTGGCTGAAAAGAGCCGAAGATGCCGCATACGAGGTGATGCAACATTCGGGAAAAACGCTGAATGCCAACTATCGCGCATTGTTTACCAACGAGAATCCTCCCGCTTCCGAATCAATATTGGTACTTGCTTGCAGCAGTAGCCTGAATGAAGCACAAAGGCATAATGCTAACTATAACTGGTCGGCGGGTGTCGCAGTCAGCACAATTGCCCTGATTCGTCCCTTCGTATGTACTTATCTGCAAAAAGACGGAACCCCCTATACGGATCGTCCGGGCTGGCAGTACGAGGATTTCTATGAAGAGTTTCAAGACCGCGATGAACGATTGAGTGCCACGCTTCGTTACCCCGGATACAAACGTGAGGGTAACATCGCCTTACCTGTGTTCAACAGTATTGGCCGCTTGGGCTATCAGGCATACAAGTTTTGTATGGATCCGATTTCGTATGACATGAATAACCAGAATACCAATGCCTTGCAGTTCTTCCGTTATGCTGAAGTACTACTCAACTATGCAGAGGCAAAAGCCGAACAGGGTACGCTTACTGACGCCGAATGGGATAGAACCATAGGCGCTTTGCGCAGGCGGGCGGGTATCACGGGAGGGAGCCTCTCCACAAAACCGACCGTAACTGATAACTATTTGAAAACGACCTATTATCCTGACATTTCCGATCCCGTGATTCTGGAAATACGTCGCGAGAGAGCCGTTGAACTGATGCTCGAAGGATTCCGTTTCGACGACCTCCGCCGCTGGAAACGTGGAGAACTGTTCAAAAACAGTTGGACGGGCATGTATATTTCAGGGATCAATCAACCGTTAGATGTTGATCACGACGGCACGCACGATGTAATCTACTATACCAGCGAAGCAGGTCTGGAGGCGGCCGAAGCGCTTTCCAACAATCCGAATGCCTATAAGGTTCCGGTAAGTGCGGATCCTACCTCGCAAAATATTCAAATACGTCCGGCTGGAAATGATACCGGCTATTATTTGTCCTGGTATATGCACAACGATCACCTGAAAGTATGGGGGCCAAAACAATACCTGTATCCCATTCCGATAAGCGCACAGAACATGAATCCCAATCTTGGTCAGAATCCGGGATGGGAAAATGGCGCTACCAATGATGGCAACTAAAGTATATAACAATGAGTAACAGAAGAGATTTTATCAAGACTGCCGGTTTGGCCAGTCTGGGCGCCAGTATTTGGGGCTGCACAGCCAATAATGGCACTCCTGACGCATATTCGTTGGATCACATTCGTGAATCATCCCTTAAACAGCATCGGCAAACCTTTAACATGTGCGGATATGCCGCTCCCAAAATCGACACGGTACGGATTGCCTGTATCGGGGTTGGCGCCAGGGGAACAGTCACGCTCCGCCGAATACGGCATATTGCAAATATTGATATAAAAGCTGTTTGCGATGTACGCACTTCGCATGCCGAAGGCGGCAAAAAATTGCTCGAGGGCGTTTTTTCGCCCGACGTTTATACGGGCGTTGACGACTGGAAAAAGATATGCGAACGGAACGACATCGATCTGGTTTACATCAATACGCCATGGGACATGCATGTTCCCATGGCGCTGTTTGCAATGGAACACGGGAAGCATGTAGCTGTCGAAGTACCCGCCGCACAAACTGTCGATGAGTGTTGGCAGCTGGTGGAAACATCCGAACGAACGCGGATGCATTGCATGATGCTGGAAAACTGCTGTTATGGCTTTTTCGAAATGCTCACGATAAACATGGCCCGTCAGGGCTTTTTCGGCGACCTCATCCACGTGGAAGGCGCTTACATTCACGACAATTTTAATTCCCTGTTTAACAAGGATGGACGTTGGGATTTATGGCGTCTGAAAGCAAATCGCAGGACTGGCAACCTGTATCCGACACACGGTATCGGCCCTGTTTGTCAAGCGCTGGGCGTAAACCGCGGCGACAAACTCGATTACCTGGTATCCCTGTCGAGCGCCGATTTCTCGTTCGAACCGAAGTTGAAAGAACTCGCGGCAACCGATCCGGATTTCAAGCAGTTCCTCAACGACAGTTTCCGGGGTAATCTTAACACCACCTCGATACGTACCACGAAAGGTCGATCCATGATGATACAGCACGACTTCAGCTCGCCGCGCCCTTATTCACGCATTCATCTGATTAGCGGTACCAAGGGAACGGCACAGGAATATCCCCTGCCCGGAAGGATAGCGCTGGGGCATGAATGGATGACCGAAGACGAGATAAAAGAGATCGAAGCGCAATATACCCCCGAAATTATCAAACATGTCGGCAAAATGTACAGTGAAGTAGGAGAACAGGACCACGGCGACTACATGAGTATGATAGTGAACTGGCGACTGATCGACTGCCTGCGTAACGGACTGCCATTGGACCAGGATGTGTACGACGCCGCTTTGTGGAGCGTGATTATTCCCTTAAGCGTATGGTCGGTAGCCAATAAATCAGCTCCTATCGACATACCGGATTTCACCTGCGGCAAATGGCAGACAAACAAGGAATTTGACCTCACGCTAAACGGCGGCGGAACAACAAAAATCATATAACCCTTTAATCATTCAATCGTAGGAAAAAAATCAATTGTTCCCTTTGCAAGCCATAATCCGAAGCAATCCAGAAATTTTTTTTCCTTCTGCGTGTTATATCAAAAATTTCATCTATATTTGCAAAAAAAATTTCATTACGAGATTTTTTTACAAGCGACGACGAACATTAATTTAATATAATATGGATATGGAACGGTTAAAATTGTCGAAAGGCATACAGACATTTGAAACACTGCGAACTGAAGGTTTTGTCTATGTCGACAAAACAAAATACTTAGTCGATTTAATAGACCAAGGCGGTACTTATTTCCTGGCTCGACCCCGCCGCTTCGGCAAGTCGCTTACCGTTTCGACTTTCGAAGCACTGTTCTCAGGCAGAAAAGACCTTTTCGAAGGACTGCATGCGGAGGAGTTCCTGTCCCGGCCTGGCTTTCAGCCAAGTCCGGTTATTCTATTAGATATGAGTAAGGTTATAACGAATAGAGGAATTATTGAAATAGAAAACACGATTGCCAAACAGGTCAGGAATATTGCCAATGAATTGAATGTCGCCTTGCCCGACAGCCATTTGCCCGGTAGCTTGCTCGATGACCTGATCATGCGTACCGCAAAGCAATACAATCAAAAAGTGGTCATATTAGTGGACGAATACGACAAGCCCTATACTGACTTTGTGAACGCCACGGAAATGGCTGAAAATGTGCGTATTGCCTTGCGGAACTTTTACACGCAAATCAAAGCCAACGATAGGTACATTCGTTTTGTTTTTCTCACCGGCATTTCAAAGTTTGCAAGGCTCGGCGTGTTCTCTACCTTAAACAACCTCGACGATATTTCCATGATGCCCGAATATGCCGGAATATGCGGCTATTCGGAGGAGGAGATCATTCAATACTTCCCCGATTATTTAGAAGATACGGCTAGCGAGATGCAAATTTCCACAGACGAACTGATCGGGCGGATGCGCCATTATTACAATGGTTTTTCATTCGACAGAAATGCGATAGCAAGATTTTATAACCCCTTCTCTACTTTACTGTTTTTTGCGCATAAAACATTTTCCAATTTCTGGTTTCAGACAGGGGCCACCAAATTCATTGTCGACTTCTTGAAAGACAAGAATCTGACGGTTGAACAATTCCGTAATTATCCGGTTTCCACTTCCTTTCTCAACAATCCAGGCGATATGGACACAACCCCGCCCGAAGGTTTCTTTTATCAAAACGGATACCTGACTGTTCGCCCGGGAAAAAACGACGAGCTTGCGTTGGATTATCCGAACACGGAAGTCTTGAATTCCATGTCGGAGTTGCTTTCACAAAACATCTTACGCAACAACAACGAAGTCTTCAGCTGGTGCCGCGACGACCTGCAAAAAGGATTGAGAACGCGCCATCCGGAAAAAGTGATCGAAGCCCTGAATCGCATCCTGTCAAGCATCCCTTACGACGACTTCACGAGAGCGGCACAGCAGAGTATCTCCCACAACAACTATGAAATGACGCCCCAGGAATGGCTCTACCGTTCCAACATCCTCTCTTTCCTGCGGGGTTGCGGCGTCGTCGTCGTTGCCGAGATGCACACAAACAGGGGACGCGCCGACCTCGTCGTCACGCACAGAGGTCAGACCTGGGTCATCGAACTCAAAGTAGCCTTTGAAGGCCAAAGCGCCGAAGAGAAAGCCGACGAAGCGCTCCGCCAGATCATCGACAACAATTATGCCGGCCCCTTCGCCAACGCAATTTGCCTTGCGTTAGCCATCGACGATGCTGAAAGACAAATCACTGCCTCGCGCATCTTACCCGCAACGAAGACTTCAACCTGAATACCAACCCTTTAATAACTCAATCGTATGGAAAAAAATCAAACACGTAGAAAATTTATTGCCACTG
>Ga0082212_10000689_pt1 | contig 49142 bp, 44 predicted proteins | sample TergutNt197P3_FD_71548 | JGI IMG/M metagenome (GOLD analysis project Ga0082212, IMG submission 71548) | Neocapritermes taracua P3 segment gut microbial communities from Petit-Saut dam, French Guiana - Nt197 P3 | ecosystem: Host-associated > Arthropoda: Insects > Digestive system > Gut ... | reverse complement strand
GATTCGGGCGGTATGCTGACAAAAGTAACCAATCCGCATCATGGAAAGGTGGCTTTCGGATATGACAGTTTAAACAGACGGATATACAAGGAAGCCAAAGGCAAAAGAACCTGCTGGCTATGGAACAATGATATTTTGCTTCACGAATGGACAGAAACAAATGAAGAACCGCTGATTGAAATAATTACGTGGGTTTATGAACAAAACACATTTGTCCCCACCGCACGAATTACCGATAAAGGGTGTCAGAGCATCGTTACCGATTATCTCGGCACGCCTACAATGGCGTTTGATGAAGACGGCAAAAAAGTTTGGGAACGCGAACTTGATATATACGGCAGGATAAGAAGCGAAAGCAATGCGGGACTAATCCCGATGACCTTCCAAGGACAGCAGTTTGATGAAGATATTCAACTCTGTTTCAATAGATTCAGATGGTACGACCAAAATACAGGCTGTTACATCAGCCAAGACCCGATAGGATTGGCGGGGAATAATCCGACACTTTACGCTTATGTTCCTGACCCAAATTTGTGGGTGGATGTGTTTGGGTTGGAATGTACCAAAAAAATTAAAGTTGGAGATGAAATTGGACCAAATAGTAAAGTAAGGAGAATAAAAGAGGGATCAAATGGGAAGTCTATTGTTATAGGACGCAGTATGGATCAAAGGGTAAAACCATCTGCGAAGAATATAGGTGCTGAACATTGGACTGGATTTAATGAAAATTTATCACCTGCGAAAAATGTTGCAAATAACAGAAAATGGATTGAAGGAAAACTTGCAGATGGATATACTGTGATAGATATAGGTTTGGACCCGACCTTTAAAACGGCAAATGGCAATATGAGTTTGGCGAAAGGTACCTATTATAGAATGGAAACTGAAGTTGTATTTGGAACAAAACGATAATATTTATGGAAACAAAATTAATAAACATAGATAAAATTCCAAGTGAACAAGAACTTATATCTTTATTGGGTAAAAAATCATATGAGTATTATCGCACAATTTGCGAAAACATAATTTTGTTACTTTCACCCGATATAGAACTATGGGATTACGCGGGGCGTAGAGGGAAGTATTTTCACGGATACCAAATAAATAAAAAAGCGATAACAATTTATCAGTATTTGTCTTCAACTTCTATTTACAAACAAGTTACTTGTGAACTTCATTTTACAAAAAGGCTTTTTATAAAGATATTAAAACAGAGAAATTCTTTAAATAGCAAACAAATACAAGAGGATATTGATTTTAGCATAAAGTTTAATAGTGAATTTGGAGGAGGATACACCGTTAATGTTATCATAAGAGACGAAGAAACTTTTAAAGATGTGATTAAAATGATAAAAATTATTTCTTCCCGTCCCCGTCCTGACGAATTTGAAATTCGTCAGCAATGAGTATAAGCATTTTCAATGCGAAAACTAAAGCAAAGATAATGTAAGAGATAACCCGCCAAAAGCGGGTTTTTCTTTTTTCAACCAATTGCCGCTGAGATTTAAAATACTATTTGTACCTTTGTCACTGCAAATTAGTCATGATCGGCATGAGGTATTTATTACTTTTTTTTACGCTTGTCTTGCAGCAGAATGTATCGGGTTACAACGCACATAACCCGATAACAGTTCACGCGAACATGACACTGACCTCCGAAAATACCGACTTATACAGGCGGAACGATGTGCAGGATAGAGATAAATATGGCGGTTGTAAAATTTAAGCATACGGTAAAGAGAAAATAAAAACAAAATGAGTATTAAAAAGTTAGTTTTATGTTTCGCATTTGTAATGTTTGTTTTTTTAGTGAAAGCACAGCATGCTCAAAATCAGGTTCTCAATCAGCAGAGCCAAATAATAAACTATGATGAATTTTTGAAGTTGAAAAGAAATGACAGGGCAATGGCAGATTTCCTTTGGGATAATGATTATGCAATATACAACCAATTCAAAAAAGGATTAAAGCTGAAAAAAACAGGAAAAGGTTTATTGTTTACAGGCATTGGATTGACAGCCGGAGGGTTTATTATTGGTTTAGCCGGTGAAGAAATTTATAATTACTTCAAATCAAGCAATTCCGGTGAATCTCACGATGACTTAATGATGATTATTGGAGTTAGATGTATTATTTCAGGGACTGGGTTTATTATTACAAGTATTCCAATATTGGCAGTTGGTAGAGGCATGAAAAATCGTGCTGTTAACAGCTATCAGGAGGTATATTTAAGAAGAAGAGTAGGCTATCAGCCTTCACTTGATGTAAAACTTACAGGAAATGGCGTAGGGCTTGCATTGATGTTTTGAGAATGTATTGAGAATGGATTGATTGCCGACTCCTGTCCGGTCATATTTACAATTACCCAAATATTCGACGGCACCGGCAAAAAAACATGCGAATCAGCGTTTTTAAATAATTTCTAATTCCTAATTCATAATTATTTATTACTTTTGTACGTTTAATTAACTGATAATATTCAAAAAAATATGAAACGTTTGAAATTTCTTTTTGCTATTCCTGTGATGTTGTTGATTGGTACATGCACAAATGCGCAGTCGAAAGGGGAGGGCGAAGTGGTTATGTTGAATAAGGCAGATTTTCTGACAAAGGTGTTTAATTACGAAAAACAATCCGAAGAATGGAAATATGAAGGCACAAAACCTTGTATTATAGATTTTTATGCGGACTGGTGCGGGCCTTGTAAGATGATTGCCCCGATTATGAAGGAATTAGCTGCCACGTACAAGGATGAAATTATTTTCTATAAAATCGATGTAGATGTAGAGCAGGAATTGGCTGCTGTTTTTGGCGTAAGCAGTATTCCGTTGGTGCTATATATTCCGATGGAAGGTCAGCCTAAAGCCGCTTTAGGCGCAAGACCCAAAGAGGAAATGCTGGAAGCCATAAATTCGGTTCTATTTGGTAAAGAAATATAATTCAATCATGAAACACATCTTTTCGATTTGTTTCCTTTTATTTTTCAGTAGCCTGTTCATTCATCAGTCGGCACTGTCTCAAACTTCAGTCTATCAGATTGATGTCAGAAAAGATATAGACCGGACAACGCAAATTTATATAAACCGTGGACTTGCCGAAGCCCATTCGCTTCATGCTGATGTTGTATTACTACACCTCAATACGTATGGCGGTTTGTTGGATTCAGCCGATTCGATTCGTACGGCCATCTTATACAGTCCGATTCCTGTCCACGTATTTATTGATAATAATGCCGCTTCGGCAGGTGCGCTTATTTCGTTGGCTTGTGAACGGATTTTTATGCGCAAAGGCGCCAGTATAGGTGCGGCTACGGTGGTTCATCAGACAGGCGAAGCGGCTCCCGATAAATATCAGTCGTACATGCGTTCGATGATGCGTGCTACAGCCGAAGCACACGGGAAAGATACGATTATTCAAGGGAAGGATACTACGTACCGTTGGAAACGCGATCCGCTGATTGCAGAAGCGATGGTAGACAACAGAGTCGTGATTCCCAACCTGATTGATTCGTCAAGGACATTGACATTAACAGCCGACGAAGCGATCAGATGGGGTTATTGTGAGGGAATTGCCGAAACGGTCGATGAAGTTATTACCCAATTTTTAGGATATGACGACTACAAGCTGACGACTTTTCAGCCTTCGTGGCTGTATAATTTGCTTGGATTTTTGATGAATCCTGTCTTTCAATCCATATTGATATTGATTATTATTGGGGGAATTTACTTTGAATTACAAACACCGGGCGTAGGTTTTCCGCTATTAGCGGCCATAATCGCCGCCATACTCTATTTTTCACCGCTGTATATCGAAGGGCTGGCAGAGAACTGGGAAATTTTGTTGTTTGTGGTCGGGATCATTTTAGTATTAATCGAAGTTTTTGTAATTCCCGGATTTGGGATAATTGGCATCGCCGGTATTTTATTGTTGATTACGGGTCTTGTACTCAGTCTGTTAGACAATGTTGTTTTTGATTTTAAAAATGTAAGTTCGGCAGATACAGGAAGGGCGATGGCAACGGTTCTGACAGGTGTGATACTCGGGCTGGGGAGTATGATATGGCTTTCCAGCCGTATCGGAGAAAAAGGGATGTTTCGTCGGATAGCTTTGCAAACTGATTTGGAAAATGCGTTTTCATCGCCCGTATTGACCTCATTAATAGGGAAAACAGGGGTTGCACATACAGTTTTACGCCCATCGGGGAAAGTCAGCATTGAAGGCGAGATGTACGATGGAATAGCGGAAGTCGGTTTTATAGAAAAAGGCTCGAAAGTGCAGGTGACCCGATTCGAGAATGCGCAGGTTTACGTAGAGATCCTGTAACGAGGCAATTAGAAACTGTTTCATACATAATATGCTGCATTTAATATGCAATGTCTTATTTGGTCATTTGTAGCTTGTACAGGGCCGAAACGTTCAATTTTTAAGGTTGATAAGGCTGCGGCAAAATTGCCTGCCTGTTCCATATCAATACCTTTAACACGCTGATAGAGATAGCCTGCCATATAGGTGTCGCCGCACCCGGTGGCATCGACAATAGCTGCCGGTTTATAAGCGGGAATCCGGTAAAACTTCGTCCCGTCATATAAAATGGAACCTTCGCTTCCCAACGTAATTAAAACTTCTTGGATACCCCAGTCATATAGTTGTTTTGCAGCCGAATATGCATCAGAGAAGCCTGTCAGCACCTCCATTTCATGTTCATTGGCTTTTAAAAAATGGATATAAGCCATTGCTTCCAACTTATCTTTCCAGTCGATGGCATGTACCTTGGTTCCTCTTACCTCACGTAAATAGCCTTGCGAATCGACCGAAACACGCCCTTTTTGCGACAGATATTTGATGGTACCGAGCGAAAAATCATCGGCCAGCAAAGCGCCTAAGTGGAATATATCTGCTTCTATTTCATGCAGTTGTTCGATTGTAAAACTGTCGGCTTTAGCCAATACATTTTGCCGGCGGTTATTTTGGTTTTCCTCATAAATATTTTCAAAACACACCGAGTGTTTGCTTGGAAATACGGTTACTTCGATGCCTTTGGCTCTCAATTCTTCAACGACCGGCATTTCAGGTTCGCCGACAGCAGTCACCAGCAAAAAATCATGATTATCCAAATGACAGAGAGCGTTTGAAACATAATAAGCTGTCCCCCCCGGCATGTGTACTGTTTGGCGCGGGGTAACCACTTTATCCAGCGTGATATGGCCGATACAACAAAAATCGTATTTCTTCATCCTACAAATATTTTAAAATTTAAGGTGCAAATGTAAAAAAAACAGCGCAACTGCAACGATAATTGAACAAAAATCACTATGTTTGCGATTGAAAAGACTTAAATAAACAGTAACTATTAAACCATATTGAGTATGAAAAAAACGTTAATTCTTTGTTTTACATTTACTTTTGCGATATGTTTATGTGCTCATGCACAGTGGAAACCGGCAGGCGATAAGATGAAAACCCCATGGGCGGAATTAGTCGATCCGGCCAATGTATTGCCCGAATATCCGCGTCCGTTGTTAGAACGTCAGGTTTGGTTAAATCTGAACGGTGAATGGGATTATGCCATTCTCGACAAGGGGATGGCCGAACCGGCGCAGTTCGATGGAAAAATTTTAGTGCCTTTTGCGGTCGAATCATCGTTATCGGGTGTGCAAAAGGATGTGAACGAAAAGCAGGAGCTTTGGTACAAGCGTACATTTACTATTCCGGCATCGTGGAAAGGGAAAAATGTCATGTTGAATTTTGGCGCTGTCGACTGGTTTGCCGAAGTATTTGTGAACGATATCATGATAGGCTCTCACAAAGGCGGTTACACACCTTTCTCGTTCGATATCACGCCATTCCTTATTAGTAACGGAGCACAAAAATTAGTGGTTCGCGTATGGGATCCGACGAACCGCGGTTTTCAACCACGCGGTAAGCAGGTTGCCGAACCCAATAGTATATGGTATACGGCTGTAACCGGTATATGGCAGACGGTCTGGTTAGAACCTGTGTCAGTCAATCATGTAACTTCCATTAAGAGTATTCCGAATATAGATACGGAAACTGTGGCAGTGACGGTTTGTACTTCCGATTGTCAAAGCAGCGACTGGGTGGAAGTGACGATTGCAGATGCAGGCAAAACAGTTGCTTCGGCCAAGGGAGTTGCAGGAGCTACTATACGTGTGCCTGTCCGTAACCCGAAGTTATGGTCGCCTGAAACACCTGTATTATATACGATGAAAGTGACATTAATACGGGCCGGAAAAGTGATCGACGAAGTAGCTTCTTATACAGCTATGCGCAAAATATCGACAAAGCGCGATGCCGGCGGTATCATGCGTATGCAACTGAACAACAAAAATTATTTCCATTACGGACCGTTGGATCAGGGATGGTGGCCGGACGGGCTTTACACGGCTCCGACCGACGAGGCACTGCGATATGATATTGTTAAAACAAAAGATTTTGGATTTAATATGATACGCAAGCACGTAAAAGTAGAGCCGGCTCGTTGGTACTATCATTGTGACAAAGAAGGCATACTTGTCTGGCAGGATATGCCGAGTGGCGATATGGGTAATCAATGGGCGCCCAGCGTGTATAATGGCGGAACAGATAAAAACCGTACAGCCGAGTCGGCCGAAAACTTCTACCGTGAATGGCAGGAGATTATGGATTTATGTATTTCCAATCCATCTGTTGTGGTTTGGGTGCCGTTTAATGAAGGGTGGGGGCAGTTCGATACCGAAAAGGTTGCAGCTCGCACCGCCCAATATGATCCTTCCCGACTTGTAAATCCGGCCAGCGGCGGTAATCATCGCGATTGCGGAGATATGTTGGACGTACATAATTACCCCGGTCCGGTAATGCCTTTGTTCGATCCGAAACGGGTCAATGTGCTGGGTGAATATGGCGGAATAGGTCTGGCATTAGAAGGTCATCTATGGTGGGACAAACGCAATTGGGGGTATATTCAGTTTAAAGATAAACGCGAAGTTACCGACGAGTATGTAAAATATGCCAAAGAATTACAGGAAATGGTGAAGCGCGGCTTCTCGGCAGCAGTCTATACCCAGACAACGGATGTGGAAGGCGAAGTAAATGGTTTGATGACATACGACCGTAAAGAGATCAAACTGATTGAAAACGAGGTGAGAGCTGTTAATCAGGCGGTTATCAGGACGATAGCGGAATGATGGAATATCAACCATTTTATCCCCCTTTGAAGGGGGCAAGGGGGATGTCCACATTTGCGATTTTGGATTCACAAAATAAGCAACCGCAAGAGTACACCCCTACGTAATTAAACATTAATTATTAATCATTATAAATAAATCATTATGAAAAAATTATCATTTGCATTAGGATCGGCCTATACGGCTTTACTTGCTTTTATTATTGTGTGTATTGACCAGCTTATCAAGCAATTTATGCCTATCGGCGCGGTCAGCGGATTTACCTATATCGCGTTTGTGGCATGGGCAGTGTATTTCTTTTCAGGATGTACCGGTAAAGACGGTATTCGGGCGGCGATTGGTTATGTAATAGGAATCACATTCTCTATAGGAATTATTCTTGTTGCGGGTTTGTTTTCATTTACACCATTTTTTGCCGTGCCTATCGCTGTATTTATTGTGGTTTTCGTAGTCCTTTACCTCGAAAAAGTTCCTTGGGCAGACCTGATTCCGGCCATGTTTGTTGCGTCGGGTTGCTTCTTTGGGATTATGACTTATGTCCCGGATGCAACTTTTGGAACTGCGGCATGTGTTGAGATCATTTATGGTTTTATCGGTTTATTGTTCGGATGGATAACGATTACCGGCAAAACGTACATTTCGAAAGCAGTCGAAAAATAAAGTAAAAACATTTTTTAGGCTGAAAGCCTAAAAATGTGCGACCGATTGAAATGCACCTCTTGTTCAAATGAAATTTGGTTTATGTAGTAAAAAGGTTTTATCTTTGTCATCCGAAATCAAGAAAAAACTTTCGATATGGAAGATAAGAAACTAAGTATCTACAATACCCTTACCAGAAAAAAAGAAATTTTTACACCGTTATATCCCTCACACGTAGGGATGTATGTCTGCGGGCCGACTGTTTATGGCGACCCGCATCTGGGACATGCCCGTCCGGCTATTACGTTCGATGTGTTGTTCCGCTATCTGCACTATATGGGATACAAAGTGCGTTATGTGCGGAATATCACAGATGTAGGCCACTTAGAACAGGATGCGGATAGCGGCGAAGATAAAGTGGCCAAAAAAGCACGTCTTGAACGGTTAGAACCGATGGAGGTGGTTCAATATTACCTCAACCGCTACCACGATGCGATGCAAGCGCTCAATGTACTTCCTCCAAGCATTGAGCCATACGCCTCCGGACATATCATCGAACAGATTGCTTTGGTAAAGCAACTGTTGGACAATGGTTTTGCATACGAAAGTGAAGGATCTGTGTATTTCGATGTGATACAATACAATAAAGTACATCCCTACGGGATTTTATCGAACAGAAATATCGAAGATATGCTACATGCCACCCGCGAGTTGGATGGACAGGAAGAAAAACATAGTCCGGCAGATTTTGCCTTATGGAAAAAAGCGCAACCCGAACATATTATGCGATGGCCTTCTCCTTGGAGTGACGGTTTCCCGGGCTGGCATTGCGAATGTACGGCAATGGGTAAGAAATACTTAGGCGAACAGTTTGATATTCACGGCGGAGGGATGGACCTGATCTTCCCTCACCATGAATGTGAAATAGCACAGGCCATTGCTTCGCAGGGTCGGGATATGGTTCATTACTGGATGCATAATAATATGATTACGGTCAACGGGCAGAAAATGGGTAAGTCGCTGGGTAATTTCATTACACTGGAACAGTTTTTTACCGGCGACCACCCGATGCTGACACAGGCTTATTCGCCGATGACCATCCGTTTCTTCATCCTGCAAGCACATTACCGGAGTACGGTCGATTTCAGCGACGAGGCATTAAGTGCTTCAGGGAAAGGATTGGAGCGTTTGTTCGAAGCAGCCGGACGATTACAAAAAATAAACGCTTCAGCACATTCGACGGTCGATGTCAAAGGATTGCAGCGTCGGTGCGACGAAGCGATGTGCGATGATTTGAATACCCCGATTGTCATAGCCCATTTATTCGAAGCGTGTAAAGCCATCAATCTTGTGACCGACGGAAAGGCTACCCTCTCGTCCGAAGATTTGGAAGAATTGAAACAAACGTTTCAGTTATTTATGGGTAGTATCCTGGGATTGCAGGAAAAGGCAGATACCGGAGGAAATACAGATGCCTATAAAAAAGCCATTGACCTGTTGTTGACGATCCGTATGGAAGCCAAACAAAACAAGGACTGGGCTACATCGGATAGAATTCGCAAAGAATTAGCAGGTTACGGATTTACGGTCAAAGACACGAAAGATGGGTTTGAATGGGCCTTGTAACCTTTTTAAAAAGGTTGCGTCAAAAGGGCATATAAACAAAATTATTCACTTTTAAAAATTAAAAAATTATGATGGAATTTATTTTTGTGCCCTTGGTGGTTTGGATCTGCGTTTCGGGAGTGTATGGGCTTTTTGAATTGTATGCCCGCAGAAAAGAACGTTTGTGTATCATTGAAAAAATGGGCGATAAACTTGACAATTCGCTTCTGAACGGAAAGTTTAATATGATTAACATGTCGCTTAAATCTTTCAGTTCGTTGAAGATAGGTTGTCTGTTGGCCGGGTTAGGATTGGGTTTGTTAGTAGGCTTATTGATTAGTACGGTGTTTTATTCTTATTTTGCCGGAATGGATAGCTGGAGAATGAACAGGTATGTCGAAGTGGCATTTGGCGCCTCCGTATTACTCTTTGGTGGAATCGGACTGCTTATTTCGTTTGTGATCGAAAATAAGATGAATAAGAGTTGAGAGTCTTAACGCAAAGACGCAAAGATTTTCGTAAAATAAAAAAGAGTTGAGATTTTTTTAACGCAAAGACGCAAAGATTTTCGCAAAGGACGCAAAGATTAAGATGATCATTTGTGTCCTCTGCGTTTTTGTTTCAATTATTTCTCCCAAACTAAACAATCAAGGCCTTTATAAAATAAAATGTAAACAATAGACAAAGCGTCACTTTCAGACACGTACCAAAAAGAAATCCGATAAAAGACCCGAAACCCGATCGAAAAGCAGCATCGGCATTACGGCCTGAAAGGAGTTCACCAACGACAGCCCCTGTAAAAGGCCCCACCATAATACCAAAAGGCAAAAAAAACAGGCCAACTAACAATCCGATAACCGCTCCGATTGTACCTGCACGGCTACCACCCCATTTCCGGGTTCCCCATACGGGAAGGATATAATCGACAGCCATCACGACAAGGGTTACGACTGCGGTTATTACCAAAAACGAAACGGAAAAATCAGCAAATCGTGTACACTGAAGCACCAACAACGACACATAACATAATGAGGGACCGGGTATAACCGGTAGAATACATCCGAGCAATCCTCCTCCAAGAAAACATAAACCTGTAATAACCAATAGAATATCTACGAACATACTTATTCTCCTTTATTTATAACGATGCACGACAATTATGAAATGCCAAAATTACATGAAATTTCAAGAATTTAAAGCGTACGAAACGAAAAATGTTCTTTCAAAGGAAATATACAAAAAAATAATTTTCATTTTTCATTTTTCAATTGTCAATTGTCAATTAAAAATACTATCTTTGCCGAAAATTTCAAAAAAATCATTTTTTATCATTATGGACGAAGGACCGTATCATAGTTGCAGTAAACAGGAGTATTCATTTCTGTAAGGTCGTTCGCTTCCTTACAGACTAATTGTAAGGAGGTATTTATATGGTAAATAAAATCAAAAACATCCATCATCTTGCTGAGGAAAGAGATTGGAAACAACTGAAAAGAGAATTACACAATCTTATCCCGCAGGAAATAGCTGAGGTCATAGAAAAATTATCTAAAACGGAACAAATCATCCTGTTTCGTTTATTGTCGCGCGAATCGGCCAAAGAAACATTCCAGTATCTCTCGCACGAAGATCAGGAATCCATCATCGAAGGATTGGCCAAAGACAGTAAAAAATTGACGGATTTGTTGAATGACCTTGACCCCGACGACCGTACCGCTTTTTTCGAAGAACTTCCGGGCAAAGTAAGCCAGCGGTTGATGCAAATGCTTTCGAGCGAAGAACGTGAAATTGCGACCCGGTTGCTCGGTTATCCCGAAGAAAGTATCGGACGTCTGATGACGCCCGATTTTGTGGCCATTCGTTCTTATTTTACAATCAGTCAGGCTTTGGAGCATATTCGTCAGTTCGGACGAAATTCCGAAACGATGAATGTGATCTATCTGATTGACGATCAGTGGCGATTAGTGGATGATATCCGTATCAGGGAAGTTCTTTTGGCCTCACCCGAGCAAGCGCTTTCCGATATCAGCGATCATCAGTTCATCTCTCTGAATGCGTACGATGACCGCGAGGTTGCCATCAAGATATTTCAGGACAACGACCGTGTAGCCTTGCCTGTAACCGATAACGACGGCACACTGCTGGGGATCGTAACCTTCGACGACGTGATGGACGTACTTGAGGAAGAAGCTACCGAAGACTTCCAGAAATTTGGTGGTACGGAAGGTTTGGATTTATCTTATACCAAGACTTCGTTGTTCGAAATGATCAAAAAACGCTCCGGATGGTTAGTTATTCTGTTTTTAGGCGAAATGCTTACCGCATCGGCCATGGGATATTTCGAAAATGAAATTGAAAAAGCGGTGGTGCTTGCGCTGTTTGTGCCTTTGATCATCTCGAGCGGAGGCAATTCAGGTTCTCAAGCTGCCAGTTTGATTATTCGTGCCCTCGCATTAGGAGAGCTACGGTTGAAAAACTGGTGGTATGTAATGCGCAAAGAAATCTTTTCGGGTTTGACATTAGGATCCATACTCGGATTGGTAGGGCTTGCACGAATCATAATATGGCAACTTGCAGGCTTACATGATTATGGCGAATATTGGATATGGATCGCCATTGTCGTGGCATTGTCATTGATTTTTGTGGTACTGTGGGGAACTTTATCGGGTTCGATGATTCCTATTTTACTTAAAAGAATAGGTTTAGACCCCGCCACAGCATCAGCGCCTTTCGTGGCAACGCTTGTCGATGTAACAGGATTGGTTATTTATTTCTCGATTGCCGTGATAATTCTGGGAGGAAAAATCCTATAGACAAGGGTGCATTTCAATTTGTGCGACAAATTGAAATGCACCCCATAGACAAACGAAATTTGATTTATGTGATAAAAAATATGTATCTTTGGAGAGATTTTTCGGAGAGTTTTAATGCACTTCGGCTCTTTGTTAAGAATCAAACGAGGATAATATAATCATAGAAGTGCCCTAAATTATACTATGTTTACAAGACGTGATTTTTTGAAAACGACAGCGGCAGCAGCCGTAGTATTACCGACAATGAGGGCGAATGCCTTTGGAAACGTTTCGGCCAATGACAAAATTAATATTGGCTTGATTGGTTGCAAGAATATGGGTTGGGGCGATTTGACGGATATGCTTCTCTTGCCTGAAACCGAATGTGTGGCTTTGTGTGATATCGACAAAACCATTCTGAACGGCAAAGCCGACGAGCTTGTCAAAATGGGACGAAAGAAACCTGACTTGTATGGAGATTATCGTAAACTCCTCGAACGTAAAGATATAGATGTTGTCATTGTCGGAACGCCCGACCATTGGCACTGTCTGTGCATGGTGGACGCCTGTGCAGCAGGAAAAGACGTCTATGTCGAAAAACCGATAGCCAATAGCATCGCCGAATGTGATGCGATGGTAACAGCAGCCAAAAAATACCAACGCGTCGTTCAGGTTGGACAACAACAACGCAGTAGCGGTCATTGGCAACAAATGGTTGAATACCTGCGTACCGGACAACTCGGAACTATCGGCAGGGTGCATATCTGGGGTAATTTTAACTACGCGAATGTTACGCCAAAACCGGATTCGACTGTACCCGAAGGCGTTGATTTTGACACATGGCTGGGTCCTACTCCTGTAAAAACATTCAACGAACAACGTTTCCACGGGCTTTGGCGGATGTTTTGGGATTACGGCGGCGGACTGATGACTGACTGGGGCGTACACCTGCTTGATATGGGGCTTTGGGGATTGGACGTCAAAGGAATGCCCAACAAGATTGTGGCAACAGGCGGCAAATTTTATTATCCGCAAGGCATGCACGAGACACTCGATTCGCAAACCGTCAGTTATCTGTACGACAATTGTATCATGAGTTGGGAACACAATGCCGGTGTGCAAACCGGACCCTATAACCGCGATTATGGCGTGCTTTTCAAAGGAACAAACGGCACACTCGTAGCCGACCGCGATAATTGGATAATCATTCCCGAACAAGACGGACGGAGAGGCCCGAAAATACCCGAAATGAAAGTAGTTTCCGACGGACAAGACCATAAACTGCATACCAAAAATTTTATCGAATGTGTGAAAACAAGAAATTTCCAAACAGCCTGCACCATCGAAAACGGTAGTCTGTGCGCCAAATACGCTCATCTGGGCAATATTGCTGCCCGCCTGAATACGGCCTTAGTATACGATGAAGTTTCGAAATCGTTCAAAGGCGCTCCCGAAGCCGATAAGTACCTCAAACCGACCTATCGCGCACCATGGAAATTTCCGGAATTGTAGGGGCATGACAAGACTAATTTTACGGTTGTTTGGTGGCACAACATCCACATTCGCAATGAACGTTTGATTATAAGAAAAATATATGGAATATAGAGAAATCGGAAAAACCGGGATGAAGGTTTCTAACCTTAGTTTTGGCGCTTCATCGCTTGGAGGCGTATTTCATTCGTTGAAAGAAGAAGAAGGCATCCGGGCTGTACATACAGCAGTCGAAAACGGGATCAATTTTATAGATGTTTCGCCTTATTATGGTTTTACAAAAGCTGAAACCGTACTGGGAAAGGCGTTGAAGGAGATAGACAGGAAAGCCTACTACCTGTCGACCAAGGTGGGGCGATACGGAAAGGACGACGTCAAATATTGGGATTATTCGGCGCGAAAGGCAACAGAGAGCGTGTATGAAAGTCTTAGCCGATTGAATGTAGATTATATTGATATAATTAATGTACACGATATTGAGTTTGCCAATTTAGAGGTAGTTTGTAACGAAACGCTTCCGGCGCTGGTGGAATTAAGGCAACAGGGCATTGTCCGGCATGTTGGGATTACCAACCTCATGCTGAGGCATTTCACATTTGTAATTGACCATGTACCGGCCGGAACAGTCGAATCGGTACTTTCGTTTTGCCATTATTGTATCAACGATGATGCGTTGACGGATTACATAGATTATTTCGAAACGAAAGGAATCGGTATAATCAATGCAGCGCCTTTTTCGATGGGACTGCTGACAGAACGTGGCGTACCCGAATGGCATCCGGCGCCCAAACCGTTGATAGATGTTTGCCGTCAGGCAGCGGAGTATTGCCGGACGCAAGGACAATCCATCGAACAGTTGGCTATTAAATACGCAGTCAGCAACCCGCGTATTGCTACTACACTGTTTAGTACTACCCGCTCCGAAGCCGTTTTGCAGAATATCCGTTGGGCAAACGAACCCTTGGATACCGGATTACTGAATGAAGTGCAACAGATCATTAAACCCCGTTTTCGCGATACATGGTCGAATAGTTGAGATACAATGAAAATAATTGATGCACACGCTCACCTTTGGCTTCGTCAGGATACGGAAGTCAATGGAATGAAAATTCAGACGCTCGACGGAGGCAAATCATTATTTATGGGCGAGATACGCCAAATGATTCCGCCATTTATGATAGACGGGCGTAATACAGCCGAGATTTTTCTTTCGAATATGAACTATGCGTTGGTATCGGCTGCCGTTATCACGCAGGAATATATTGACGGTCTGCAGAATGACTATCTTTGGGATGTTCAGCAAAAATATCCCGACCGTTTTCTGTGTTGCGGAATGGTGGATGCACGCAGATCAGGCTATCTTGAGCATGGCACGGCGTTAATCCGACAAGGATTTAGCGGTATTAAAATTCCTGCCGAACGATTGATCATGCCCGACAAAAGGGTTTGGCTGACATGCAACGAAATGATGGAATTGTTTAAAGTGATGGAAGCCAATGATATATTTCTTTCAGTCGATCTTGCGCCCGGGGCAACTCAGGTAGAAGAGATGGAAGAAGTCATCACTACTTATCCACAGCTGCGAATCGCTATCGGGCATTTTGCGATGGTAACCCGTACAGGATGGGAGCAACAAGTCAAATTAGCGCGTCACAATAATGTAAGGATCGAATCAGGAGGCATCACGTGGTTGTTTAACGATGAATTTTATCCCTTTGAAAGTGCAGTTCGGGCAATCAGGGAAGCTGCTTCGATGGTTGGGATTGAAAAACTGATGTGGGGTTCGGATTATCCGCGTACCATCACGGCGATAACCTACCGGATGTCGTACGAATTTATTTTGAAGTCATCCCTGCTGTCCGAAACAGAAAAAAAGATGTTTTTGTGCGAAAACGCACAGGTATTTTATGGTTTTGGCGAATTGGTCGAATTACCCTATATCAAAAATATGTCGGAATAAAACGTAGGGGCGGGGTCCGCCCGCCCTCTTTTGTGTTCGTCCGCCCGCCCTCTTTAGTGTTCGTCCGCCCGCCCCCATAACCGTCAAGTTATATCCACGCAAAAAAATAGCATATAAAACAATGAAAGCGATTCAGATTTTTCAACCGGAGAAAATAAGGCTGACAGATATGCCTCAACCTGTTATGCAGCCCGATGAGGTATTGGTAAGGATTCAATATGCCGGTTTTTGCGGATCAGACCTGAATACCTGGTTGGGCAAAAATGCGTTAGCGAAAATGCCTGTTATTCCGGGGCATGAAACGGGAGGAGTGATTGAGGCAGTAGGAGCAAATGTTCCGCAGCCGGAAAAGATTGAAGAAGAAATAAATATCCCTCCGATTGGCATAACATCCCGCTATGTCGAAACTGACAGCAATCGTCCTCGTTTGCCGTTACTTCCGGGAACGCCATGCACTATCAATCCTTATACCGCATGTGGCCATTGTTCATCGTGCCGGAACGGCCGGCCAAACGCCTGCCGTTTCAATCAGACACTTGGCGTACAACGCGATGGTGCCATGCGCGAATACATGGTGGTGCCATATAGTAAAGTCATTGCCGATAAGCATATTACGCCTAAAGACTTCTGTTTAGTCGAGCCGATGAGTGTCGGTTTTCATGCAGTCGACCGTGGAGACGTGACAGACAATGATATTGTCATGATTCTCGGATGCGGAATGATTGGCGTCGGAGCGATTGTAAGTGCTGCCCGGCGTGGCGCACAGGTCATCGCAGTAGATATTGACGACCAAAAACTTGCTGTTGCCAAACAGTTGGGCGCCACATTCGTCATCAATTCACTGACCGAAGATGTACATGAACGTCTGCAAGCGATAACCGGACATTCCGGTCCTGATGTGGTGATTGAAGCGGTTGGTTCGCCGGCAACCTATCAAATGGCAGTCAATGAAGTTGCTTTTACTGGAAGGGTGGTTTGTATTGGCTATGCCAAAGAGCCAATTGCCCTTGAAACAAAATATTTTGTACAAAAAGAACTCGACATACGCGGATCGCGTAATGCCACCTCAACTGATTTTTACGCAGTGATGGATTATCTGAAAAAAGGAACCTGCCCCATAGACCTGTTGATTAGTGGAATATACAAACCTGAACAGGTCGAAGAAGTCTTTCAACACTGGACAACAGAACAAGCACGCATTTTCAGGCTGATCATTGCATTTGATGAATAGAAAAAAATGCACGAATTTCAACAAAAAATTGATGTTACAGTCCGGAAGAGTGAAATAGGCTGATGTTCAGATATCAGGGATTGTGGCAGGGCCGGCTTTGGAAGTTTTCGCGGATTGCGTGCGAAAGCGCTTCGCAGGTAATAGCAAGTGAAGAAGTAATGCGTTGATAGACATCTGCTATGTTAATATTTGAGTCGTCTGTTTCGGTATACAGGCGATGTGAATCCCATGCAGCACGCAAAGCATCGGCATGGAAATGAAAGCCGAATGACAGATAAAATCCGAATTGAAGCAATTGACGGGCAAGCCGGTCGTTTCCTCTGAATCCGTGAATAATCCATGGGATTTCGGACGAATACTGTTTCCGTATGCGAATCAATTCCTGCCATGCTCTTACACAGTGAATTATCAAGGGTTTCCGAAGTCGTTCGGCTAATTCGATATGGGCAATAAACAGTTCCTCCTGCTGCTCCAAAGGAGTTGATGCTAATTTGTCTAATCCTGTTTCGCCTATGGCAACCACATTGGGATGTGCAGCCATAGTTTCCACATCTGAAAATCCGGTTATGCCGGCATTTTGGGGATGAATCCCGACAGAACAATATATGTAATCGGGCAAAACTCTATTGCTTGCATCAACAGATAAGATAGCCGTAACATCCTGATTAATTGGAGGCCGATGGGTATGGAGGTCGAAATAATGCATGAAATCAATTATGGATGGCTGAATAATTGAATAACTGAATAATTGAATAACTGAATAACTGAATAATTGAATAACAGAATAACTGAAAATCACAGAGATTTAACTAAACTCTAAACTCTAATAACTAAACTCTACATTAAGGTATCGGGTCATATCCACTCCCCCCCCACGGATGGCACCGTGCAATACGTTTGACAGTCAGCCACAAACCTTTCAGAGGGCCATGTTTTTTCAACGCTTGAACTGCATATTCCGAACAGGTAGGGGTATACCTGCATGATGCAGGAGTCAACGGGGAAATACAGTATTTATAAAAATAAACAGGCATCAATAATATGTTGACAATCAGACGCTTCATTGATAATTAAGAATTAAGAATTAAAAATTAAAAATTAAGACTTTACAATAGTGTTTAAAATTAATGTTTGGCTTTCGGAACGGTAGCAATAACTGAATAACTGAGTAACTGAATAACTGAATAACTGAGTAACTGAATAACTGAATAACTGAGTAACTGAATAACTGAATAACTGAGTAACTGACTTTACATTAGTGTTAAAAATTAATGTTTGGCTTTCCGAAAGGAAGCAATAACTGAAACACAAAAAAACATAACTCTTAACTCTTAACTCTTAGTTCTTAACTCTTATCTCCAAGGTTTGTATCGCTTTGCCCATCGCCTTGTCTATTGTTTTGAACGAAGTTTTTTCTTCATTTAAATAGATAAAGGCGAGTAATAACTGTTCATTTTTTTCTGCAAACGAACGCATTAAGTCATGTTTCCGTAAACGGTAGCTTTCCCGTATGCGGCGTTTGATAAAGTTTCGGTCAGCGGCATGTTTGATTTTTTTTTTCGGGACGCTGATGAGTAATGAAACAGGTGCATCCGGATTTTTTTTACCGCAAAGTCGCAAAGGTTTTACGCAAAGGTCACAAAGGAATATATTGTTTTGCGTAACCTCTTTGTGTTCTTTGCGGTTATCGTTTTCAATCGGTAAATAGATGATCCGCAGGGGATATGCCACAAAAGACAATCCTTTTTGGAAAAGCATTTCCATAAGGAGGGTCCGGGATAATCGTTCGTTTTTTGGGAACGTTGCCCTACAACTGTCCATTGGTATTTTCGCCGATTTCTTTTTTCAGAAACAGGTCAAGCGCAGCCGTCATGGAAGGCGCTTCGGGGGTGGGGGCTTCTACATCGAGGCGCAGCCCGGCATTGATTGCGGCTTTAGCCGTAGACGGGCCAAAACAACCTATTTTGATTTCGTCCTGCTGAAAATCAGGGAAATTTTTCAACAGCGATGAAATTCCCGAAGGGCTAAAGAATACGAGCATGTCGTAATCGAATTTTTCAACTTCTTTAAAATCGTTACTGACAGTCCGGTACATCACAGAAGTAGTATAGCGCACTTTTTTTGTGTTCAGCATCGACATCAAATCGTCTTTGTGAACATCCGAAACCGGAATCAAGTATTTTTCTTTCGGGTGTTTGCAGATGATATGCGCTAATTCTTCGGTTTTCCCTGATTGGCTGAAAAATATTTTCCGTTTCCTGTAGATGATGTATTTTTGCAGATAAACGGCAATGGCCTCTGTCATACAGAAATACTTCATTGATTCGGGAATGGTTACCCGCAACTCATCGCAAAGCTTAAAAAAATGGTCGATTGCTGTTCGCGCTGTAAAAACAATGGCTGTGTAATCCAAAATTGCTATCCGTTGTTGTCTGTATTCTTTCGCGCTTAACGGCTCAATTTTGATAAACGGACGGAAGTCTATTTCCACTCCGTATTTATCTGCAATATCGTAATAAGGAGACTTCTCTGTTTCAGGTTTTGGCTGAGAAACTAATAATTTCTTAATAATTACTGCCATAAAATACTTGATTCAATGACGTTGTGCAAATAAGTTAAACTTTCGTACAGAAATAATAAAGGTACTATTTCCTGGGCGCAAAGGTACAAAATTAAATGCAAAAAACCGTTATTTTTATCAAAAAATATACGAAATAATATATAAATAGCTGATATTCTGAATAAAATGAAAATAGAAATTGTTAAGATTAAAGCGCCTGTAAAGCTATCACGGTCGAGCATCAACCACATAACAGGCAGATAAAACAAAATCCCGCATAAATAAAACAAGGTATGGTAGGATGTATTCCATAGGCGGTATTTGCCTTTAGAAGCAAATACACGACCGAACAAATAATAAAGAAATATTTTAAATAAATAGATAATAATGAGCACAATAAAAAACGCGCTCAGCATAACTAAAGCCTGTTGAGCATCCGGTTCCCGAATCCCTCTGATACGGCAGAACAACAAAAAGAGAACAACAGCGCTTAAGAACAGTGACTGAAACCTCATGAATACATTGAGAAAGTAGCTTTCTCTTGTGGATGTATCAAAAAGATTCTGGCGCTCTTTTAGCGATATGAGGCCGCGAATCATTCGTTCATGCATCGAATAACTGGTATAAAAAGCATACGCAAAGATCGAAAGCACAACAATAAGTGCACATGTAAGTATATCGTGAATCAGCAAACCATCACCCCAACCAATTCCTGTATATCCCTCAAAACCAACAGTGTACATGTTCAATTGGGCAGGCAGACCCTGCCCCTACGTTTCGTTTTCTATTATTTTATAACCCCTAACCGTTAACCTCTAACCGTTAACCGTTATTCACGGCTCCATTACCACCTCAACATAATTCCCCTGATCAATCAATTTTTTGGCAAAGGTACGGATTTTTTCCGGGGTGATGCTTTCCATGCGGGTGTTATAGTCGGTATGCCAGTCGTTTCCCCTGAAATGATAAGCGTCAATGGCGCCTAACCAATAACTGTTTTCCTGCATGGCTTCGTCGTGGCGTTTCAGCATGTTTTCGCGTGTCTTCGTGAAATCTATTTCACGAGGCCCGTTATTGACGATATTCATTAACTCGTCTTTTACGATGCCCATCATTTTATCCTTTAACTCCGGGTCGGTATCAAAGTAGGTCTGTATGATGGTTTGCCCTTTCGGAAATGCAGCAACATTGATAGAAGTGTTCACTCCATAAGTGGCGCTTTCGTTTTCGCGGACTTTTTCCATGTAGACCAAATCGAGTATTTGCTTCAAAAAAGATGCCAGCATCACTGTTTCAGCGTCATAATCCATCACTCCCGAATAGATCGAGATGATGGATGCTTTTGGTGTTTCCAATGTTTTGTGAAAATGATTCGTATAGTTGCCCTTACGTGGCACCGGCATCCGGCTTGCATCACCTTGTTCAATACGTTTCAATGATGGTAGCGGCGCCAGGTACTGTTCCATAAGCAGTAAGATGCTGTCTTTCTCTACATTGCCAACAAAAGTGAAAACAAAATCGGAAGCGTCGGCAAAACGTTCGCGATACATTTGCATGATCCGGTCGTAATTGATTTTTTGGAAATCTTCGGGTTCAATTCGTTGTGCACGTATTTGATTGTCGTAGATGGCTTTGGTGATTGTGTCGCTGAAAGCAACCATCGGATTCAGTCGCAGGTTTTCCAACTGCCCTTGCGTACGTTCCCGAAAAGAGGCAAAAGCTTCGTCGTCGCTTCGTGGCGCTGTAAAATACAGGTAAATAAGTTCAAACAACGTGCGAATGTCGGCAGGTACAGTCGTTCCGTTTAGCCCTTCAAAATCGTCGCCGATAGTGGTACGGCACGATACATTTTTGCCTGTCAGCATTTTAGTCAGTGTGGTTGCCGAAAAGTCACTTAACCCGCCTAAATCCGTCACCTGATTAAGTACTTTAAGGTTATACACATCATCGTCGGTAAACAGTGTATTCCCTCCCTTGCTGGAAGCACGCATCAGAATTTCATCTTTCTTGTATTCCGTTTCTTTTACAACAACCTCTATGCCATTGCTTAACGTGTAGACGGTTGCCCCAAACAGCGGGCTTTCTTTTACTTCTGTAATTTTTCCGGGCACAGGCAACGAAGCAATCAGCGGTTCGCCGGTTACTTCTTCTTTTAATGCTTCAACTTCAATCGCCTGGGCGCTAACGAATTTTGCCAGCAACTCATCTTCAGTCGGATATATCATGCCTTCTATATCCGGCCCCATAAGCGAAATCACAATATTTTCATCGCCAATCACATCTGTGATATACTCATTCACATTTTGCACAGGAAGCAAAGAGGCCAATTGTTGCATTAATTGATATTCCATTTCAATGCCCGGAATAGTTTCGTCTTCCGTAAAATTCCGGATATATTCTTGTGAATAGGAGCTATTTCTCTGGTTATCACGGTCTTTATATATAGATTCCATGCTTGCAAGCAGATTGGTTTTGGCGCGTTCGTATTCTGCTTGCGTCAGGCCGAACAATTTCACACGGTTGGTTTCGGTCACCAATGTGTTCATTGCTTCATCAATCCCGTCGGGTTTTACAAGCGCCGCCGAAGTCCATGCGTCTTTTGTGCGTGCAACCATATATTCGCCATCACTCGCAAAAGCGGCAAGGAACGGCGGGTTAGCCTTTTGCAGGATTTCGCTGAAACGTTCGTTCATTGCATGTGAAATGACTTGTCTCATGAAACTAACCATATAATCAATAATTGTTCCTTTTACCTCGTCGGGCAATGTGTTGTGTTTATAATAAATGTATAGGATGGTATTGGGCGTTTCCCTGTCGGTGGCAATCGACACAAGCGGTTCTTTGTTGTCGGGCACATGCGCTAATTCACGCGGCGCCGGATTAACGGGCGCCGGGATATCGCTGAACGTCGTCTGAATCTTTGCTTCAATCCGGTCGACATCTATATCGCCGACAATGATAATAGCTTGCAAATCGGGACGATACCATTTTCTGTAATAATCACGCAATTCGTCTGCCTTGAAGTTATTGATGACATCAATGGTGCCTATCGGGAGTCGGTGGGCATACCGGCTACCGGGAAACATTTTGGGCAGTTGCTGTTCCCAAAGCCTTATCTGAGCTGTCGTACTCGTACGCCATTCTTCACGGATAATGCCCCGTTCTTTTTCTATCATCGAATCGGCTAATGTCAGAAACGCCGACCAGTCGTGCAAAACCAATAAACAGGAATCTACGATTTCCTGCTGTATAACAGGCACATTCGATAACATATAGACCGTTTCGTCAAAGCTGGTATATGCATTCAGATTTTCTCCCATACGCATGCCTATGCTTTCTGTAAAATCGTCGATACTGCGCGTTTCTTTCGGAAAATTTTTCGTGCCATTGAAAGCCATGTGTTCCAGAAAGTGAGCCAGACCGCGTTGATTGTCTTCTTCCTGCATCGAACCAACATTCTGAACAATATAAAAATCAGCCCTCTCTTTAGGTAATTCATTGTGACGAATATAATAGGTCATCCCATTGGGCAATTTCCCGAATCTGACTTTAGGGTCTATCGGCAATTTATCCGGTGTCCCGCCAAACTGTGCCCATAATCCTTGTACAAAAAGACCGGCAAGGCATATTAATAAAAACGATTTAAACTTTTTCATACCTGTTTTTTTTGTGTAATACATTCAAATTTTGTGCCAATATAGTGGATTATTTCTGTAAAAAGAACAAAAATACCAAATAATTCTTTAAAAAAGTGCATTTGGTCGATAAAAAAACTTACATTTGTATGATTTCTTTGCTGTATTGTATCATGATTAAACGGTCTGTTTTATTATTTTCCTGTTGTATTATCTGCTGTTTTTCAAAGGCTACGGATAATCTCAGGGTACCGGATATACGAACGCTTGGCATGGGCGGAATTGGAGCAGCCCATTCGGCGCTGTTCAACCCTGCATTGTTGGCTGTATCATCAAAAAGTGAATTAAGAATTGATTATTACAATCGCTATTCGTTGAAAGAATTAGCCACTGTCAGTGGAGGTTTGTGCTTTCATAACGATGTGTTGCCTTTTGGATTGCATATTGCATCGTTCGGGTACGATGCGTACCGCGAGAGCATGTTTCGTATTTCGGCTGGCAAACTGTTACATGAAAATTTGTCTTTAGGTGTCAGTTTGCAGTATGCTATATTGCAGTCGGAGTTGTTTGAAACAAGCGCTTCACGTCTTTCGGCTGATCTTGGCGCTTCGTTGAGGGTTGTTGATAACTGGTTGATAACTGCTTCAGTAATCAATTTTCCTTCCAAAATATTGTCTTCCGAAAACATTGATAGTGAGCGTATTGCATCATGGTTGGCGGAGCTTGGGGTGAACTGGCAAATTTTCAACAACCTGTTGATAACCGGCGGTGTCAGACGAAATACCGAAACACCGTTTGGCGGTGCTTTTGGAATAGAATACCGGCCTTTTACCGATTTTCAATTGCGGGTGGGTGTATGTTCAGGGCCTTTCCGCCCTTCGCTTGGAATTGGCTATCGCTTTTCGATGATAACGGCCGATGTAGTGATGATTTATCATCCGATACTGGGGATAAGTACAGGGTTGGGGTTGTCGTATTCATTTTAGTGGTTTGTGGTGGATAAGAGTTGTGGTTATAAGAAAACTGTAAGGACATTAAGGTATTTAATGATCTTAAAGACTTTAAGGCTATTAAAAACCGTAAGGTTTTTAATGACTTTCTTCATTCTGCTACTATGCTGTTATCCGGCTATTTGTCAAACGATTCAACCTGTAGAAAAATGGATGGAATATATTGAAGAGCTTGCCGAAAGTCTGGAAGAAGATGATGAGCGAATCGAAACATTATACACCGATTTATCTTTTTTGTCAGACAACCCTTTAGATTTGAATACCGCCAATGCTGAAATGTTTAAGCGGATGCCTTTTCTATCTGATTTGCAGATTGATGACATTATCAATTACCGTCAACGAAATAGTAGTATGCTGACTGTGTATGAATTAAAGAATATCCCTTCTTTGGATTGGCCGACTATCGAACTGATTCTGCCGTTTGTTTTTGCGGGCGATACTGAAAACCGCCTACGTCTTGTTACTGCCAATAATCTATTAAAATACGGCGCCAATGAAGTAGCCATCCGTTATTCGCGCACGCTGCAGGAAAAGCAAGGTTACAAACCACAGTCGGACAGCATCTTGCAACAATATCCGAACCGAAAATACCTTGGCGAGCCGTTTTATCATTCAATCCGCTACTCTTATACGTTCGACGAGCGGATTCAGGCCGGACTTGTTGGTGAAAAAGATGCGGGAGAGCCATTTTGGAACAGCGTTCACAAAGGATACGACTATTATTCGGCACATCTTTTGCTCAGGTATATGGGTGTATTGAAAACTTTGGCTATCGGCGATTACAAAGCATCGTTTGGACAGGGATTGGTTATGAGTCATGATTTTACACCTTCGCGCAATGCTTTCCTGTCGCAGATTGAAAGGCGAAATAATGGTTTCAGGCGACATTATTCGACCAATGAAGTTGATTTTTTTCGTGGAGCAGCCTCTACACTTCATTGGAAGGATTTTGAAATCAGTTTTTTTTATTCTTTTCGAAAATTAGATGCTAACACAGACAGCACGTCTATCACTACTTTCAAAACCGATGGGATGCATCGCTTGGTAAGCGACCGCGAAAAGATGGGAAACGTCCCTACATATACTTACGGAGGGAATATTCGGTATGCTACCCCGAATATAGTGGTCGGAATGACGGCCATCGGCTATCAATTCGGCAACCTGACGGTTGAGCCGCAACCACATCCGTATAATGTATTTTATTTTCGGGGAAACCGGAACATGAATGTCAGTGTGGATTATCAGTTTAAAAACCGGCAACTCAAGTTTTTCGGCGAAACAGCCATGTCGTCAAACAAAGCGTTGGCAACTTTAAATGTACTTCAATGGACTCCGGCTTCTTATGCAAGCGGTTTGATTCTTTACCGCTCTTATGCACGTGATTATCAGACGTTTTATGGGAATGCTTTTTCACAGAACAGCATGGTACAGAATGAACAGGGACTGTATTTAGGGATACAATTGACTCCTGTTGCCCGCTGGAAGATAACAGGTTATGCGGATTTCTTCAGGTTTCCGTGGTTGAAATACGGTGTAGACGCTCCGTCGACGGGAGTAGAATACATGGTACAAGCTGATTATGCTCAACTAAACAAATTTTCCATGTACATCCGTTATCGCTTCAGGCAAAAAGAGTCCAACCGCACGACAGAGAACCGGCAGGAAACAGATATACTGCCCGACAGACAACACCGGTTGCGGTATCAAATGATATACAAACCGGTTGCGGCATTTGTCTTACGGTCATCGTTCGATTGGACATTTTATAACGAGGAACAGGGCAACAATAGCCATGGATGGATGGTTTCGCAAATGATTAGTTGGAAACCTTCGTCAATACCGCTTCAGGCAGACCTCAATTTGGCCTGGTTCAATACGGACGATTATGCGAGCCGCATCTATGCCTACGAGAAAAAACTGTTGTATGTGTACAGTTCGCCTTCGTTTTATGGTGAGGGCGCGCGACTGTCGGGCGTTTTCCGTTTATTTCTGACAAAAAAACTGTCTGTTTCAGCCAAAATAGGATGGACGCATTATTTCGACAGGGAAACAATCGGAAGCGGTTTGGAAACGATTGAGGGGAACAACCGCACGGATGCGGATATAATGCTTCATTGGAAATTCTAATGATTTTACCTTGAATTGTCAAATGTCAATACTTTGAGTTATCTTTATAGCCTGAAAGAAAGAAAAAGAACATGTTTGCCGGGGGTCAGATACAAACCATTATTGGGTATACGATACTTATTCTATACTTAATTACTGTATTAAGTTTAGTATTGGTCGTATTATTAGAAAACAGAAATCCGTTGAAAACGATTCCATGGATTGTGGTTCTTCTGTTATTGCCCGGGGCAGGTTTGGTATTTTATTTTGTTTTCGGTCAGGACAACAGACGACAGCGCATCATTTCGAGAAGAACGTATAAGCGGATTATGAAACCGTTATACTCGGATGTCATACGACAGGATAAGTGTGTCGTACAGCCTGCTTATCAGCCACTTGTTAATTTATTAAACCGTAACAAACAGCATCCGCTGCTGTATGGCAGTGAAATAACCTGTTACACGAACGGAACAGATAAATTTGAAGCATTGATAAGAGAGATTCGGCAGGCAAGGCATCATATTCATCTTCAGTATTATATTTTTGCCGACGATGAAATCGGACATGTTGTAAGAGAAGCGTTGATTGTCAAAGCGAAAGAAGGGGTAGAGGTTCGCGTCCTGTATGATGATGTAGGAAGTTGGAATGTAAAAAAACGTTTCTTTCAGGAAATGAAAGAGGCCGGAATCGAAGTATATGCTTTCCTTCGTGTGGCATTTCCGGTTTTTTCGAGCAAGGTAAACTACCGGAATCATCGGAAAGTGGTCGTGATTGACGGGAAGACAGGTTTTTTTGGCGGGATGAATATTGCCGACCGTTATGTAAAAGGCGTTTCGTGGGGTGACTGGCGCGATTCGCATTTCAAAATTGCAGGCAAAGGCGTTCATGGGTTACAATCTGCTTTTTTGATAGATTGGTATGTTGCAAGCAAAAAATTGGTCAAGGGGAGATTGTATTATCCCGAAGAAAAAATATTTGACAATAACATTATGCAAATTGTTACGAGCGGACCGGTAGGACTTTGGCGCACTTACCTGCAAGCCGTCACGTTCTGTATTGCCAACGCAAAAAAATATATTTACATCCAAACGCCCTACTTTCTGCCAACCGACGGACTGAATCAAACCTTGCAGACTGTAGCGCAGGGAGGAGTGGATGTTCGGCTGATGCTACCCAAACGCTCTGATACCCGAACGGCGAATATGGCGTCGCGCTCTTTTTTAGACGATATGGTTAAGGCGGGTGTGAAAGTTTATTTTTACGAATCGGGTTTTTTGCATGCCAAACTATTGGTCATAGACGATATGCTGACAAGTATCGGTTCGGCCAATATCGATTTCCGCAGTTTTGAACATAATTTTGAAATCAATGCCTTTGTCTATCAGGAGTCGTTTGCTATGCAAATGAAGAAAATTTTTGTAGACGATATGAACCGGCATTGCAAACAGTTAGTCCCCGCACGCTGGCTTAAACGTCCCGTACCCAAACGCTTAGCCGAATCGTTTATGCGGCTGTTCTCGCCGTTGCTTTAATCAAAATGCTTGCGCCCTTTCAGGGCTTGATATTATCAATTGCCTGAATGATAGGGCGTTGCCCTATCCTATTGCTTACGCCCTTTCAGGGCTTGATAAAGATGCTAAAATTGACTGAGCCGTATATGCGTTGTTGTGAAAAGTAGGGTAGGGGGGAGAAGTTGTTGTTTTTGGAATGTTCCAACACAAACATGCCGCCTTCTCTTAACAAACTGCCGTTAAAAATAAGATCGGGCAACTCAGGTAAAGCGTGAAAATCGTAAGGAGGGTCGGCAAAAATCAGGTTAAACGACGATTTAGAGGGAGATGACAAGTAACGCAATACATCGCCGCGTATCAGTTTTAATTCGTTGACAAGAAGCTCTTTAGCCACTTTTTCGATAAACGAAGCATGTTTAAGATTCAGTTCGACAGCCGTCACACTACGGCATCCCCGCGATAGCATTTCGAACGAAATGCTACCTGTGCCGGCAAATAAATCCAATGCCTCTGTTTCTTCCCAATCAATGAGATTGTCGAGTACGTTGAAAAGGTTTTCTTTGGCAAAATCGGTGGTCGGACGTGCACTGAATGACGCCGGTACCGAAAATCTCCGGCGGCCGTATTTTCCTCTTATGATTCGCATCGGGACTTTGGGCAGACACGCAGGTCTGCTATTACATAATTTATTTTTGGGCAGACACGCAGGTCTGTCCCTACATTATTAATTCGCATTTGTGCTTTGGGCAGACACACAGGTCTGCCCCTACATTATTTATTTGCATCGGAAAAACGTTGTGATATCGGGAGGGATTTCTAAACCTGTGTCTGATTGCTTGGGTGGAACATGCTCGATCTGCAATAAATAGGTTTGCAAATGTTCTTTCAGAGTTTGACAGGTATCTGAAGCGGCAAACAGCATCAGTTTGTCGTTCTGCTGGTTTAAGCCGGTTTGTTTCCATATATATAAAATATAGTATAGTATATCGGTAGCATCATCGACCTGAAATGAATTAATAAACAACAAGGTATCGCGGAAAAAACAGGCAGCATCCATTGTGTTTTTATACAATGCCACATACAGTTGCTTAGGATAGGTTGTCAGGCTTTGGTACCTCCATTGATTCAACTGAGCGGTGATGGCATGGGTAAATATAGGATTGATCAGCGAGCGGGCAAAGAAACTGTACACTTTAGGTTGAATGTCAAACAAAATTTTACAGTCAAACTCATCCAAATTTTCATGCAGCGTCATCTCTTCAGGCGAAGCAAAGACAAACGACATCAGCTGTTCTTTTTGTTGTTCGGCGAAAATAGTTGAAGGAACAAGTGTATACCTGCGATCTGCACAAATCACATAAGTGCACTTGAAGGCATACGAAAAAAACGGATACGCAAAAAAAATGTCTTTTATTGCCTGTAAATATGGTTTTGTACGGTCTAATTCGGTTTCAGTATAGAAAAAACTGTCTTTTTCGGAAGGAATATGACCTGCAAAAGAAAGTCCACCCGACCATAGCCGGATGGACACAATATATTTTTCCGAATGATCGGTTGTTAATATGTCAGGAACGCAAAGATTCATGACATGCGGAATTATTCCCAGTTTCCTGCGTTGTTGTTAATTTCCGTCACAGAACCAACCCGTAAGCCTGCGAATTTCCCCATTTTCGCCACTTTATCCTTCAGGTTGATAAGTTCCTGAGTTGCCAAGTCGCCCAGATAAGTATCGTATGGCACACTGGCTTCAAATACTTTCACCGTATAACCTGAACCTGAAGAGATGGTTGCCGTATCCATATCGAATTTGGCATTGATGCCTTCGATGGGAATATAAGCCAATGATGACACATTGTAATTGGGGCCGAAAATGGTATCTTTAGCTAAAATCCAGGATGTGTCACGTTTGATAAGACCTAATTTAATTGCATCTGCTTCTTTCATTCCCTTTTCAAGCTGTTCATCAGTCAAACTGCCTTCCTTGATCACAAACGGCAATTTGTCCTCATTCAAAAACTTGATCAATTCGTCAAAACTGCCGGCATGAAACCCGTAAAGGTTTTTAAACTCAATCTGCGCTTTACGAATATCTATCAGCCGCGCCTGGATCAGTTTTTCCCGAACTTCTCTTTCATCGATAAACTCCTGAGCGTTCATAATGCTTCGATAGCACATGTAGGTAAGCAACAAAACAACTCCAATTAGCAAAATGTTTACTGTAATTCTCATATCTTATTTCGTTTTTTAATTAATTTCGTAGCCGCAAATATAGAAAAGATTTTTTAATGAAGCATCGTTATTGCCAAAAAATATTTTAAAAAAATGCAAAATAGCCGGATTATTGAAAAAATATTACAGTTTTTCCCCTATCAACCGACCCTCGAACAGCAGTCGGCACTTACCGTTCTTGCCGATTTTATCTGTTCTGCAGACCGTAATTTATTATTATTGAAAGGATATGCAGGAACCGGAAAAACATCATTATTAGGTGCTTTGGTTAAGGCAATGAATTTTTTACGCGCAAAAACCGTCTTAATGGCTCCAACGGGAAGGGCTGCCAAAGTGTTTTCGGAGTATGCAAATCAAAAGGCTTACACGATTCATAAGAAAATCTACCGGCAAAAAAGATTTTCGAACGATTTTGCCGGTTTTGAGCTTGCTGAAAATCTGAATACACATACACTTTTTATCGTTGATGAGTCGTCCATGATTTCAAACCGGCCTGCGGGTACTTATTCGTTTGGCAGCGGTTATTTATTGAATGATTTGGTACGGTATGTATCGTCGGGAGCGCATTGTAAACTGATTCTAATGGGCGATACTGCTCAACTCCCGCCTGTTTCGGAAACGGAAAGTCCTGCGTTGAGTATCAAAAGTTTGAAGCAATATTCACCGCGAATCAGCGAGATAACCCTTACCGAAGTAGTCCGTCAGGATAAAGAATCGGGGATTTTATTCAATGCAACACATATCCGCGAAAGCCTTCGAAAAGCCAAATGCAGCCTGTATCCCAAAATCCAACTGAACCCGTTTCCGGATATGGAAAAGGTGAACGGCGAAAACTTTGTCGAAACACTTGCTACGGTTTACGACCGCGATGGAATAGACGAAACGATGCTGATATGCCGTTCCAATAAACGCGCGATACAGTATAACAACGGGATCCGAAACCGTATTCTTTACCGCGAAGAAGAGATTTCGTCGGGTGACAGGCTGATGGTTGTAAAGAATAATTATTTTTGGACCGAACAGCTTGAGGAAATGGATTTTATAGCTAATGGTGAAATGGTAGAAGTGCTTCGCGTGCGTCGTACATATACGATGTATGGGTTTCGTTTTTGCGACTTGCTGGTACGTTTTCAGGATTACGACCTCGAATTGGATATGCGTGTCTTGTTAGATACGCTTCAGGATGAGTCGCCGTCGTTATCTAAAGAACAAAGTGACAAGTTGTTTTATGAGGTCATGGAGGATTATGCTGACATACCTGCAAAAGCAGCAAAAATCAAAAAGTTGAAATCCGATCCTTTTTTTAATGCCGTTCAGGTAAAATATGCGTATGCCGTTACCTGCCATAAGGCACAGGGAGGACAATGGAAAAATGTGTTTCTCGACATTGGCTTTGTCACACAGGAAATGTTGGGCGAGAATTTTTACAGATGGTTATATACGGCAGTTACCCGTGCGACACACCGGCTGTATTTTATCAATCTTCCGGACGAGTTTATTGGGGTAAGGCATGCCTTACCCCTACGCTATTGATTATAAGGCTTTCAGCCTTAACTCTTAACTCTTAACTCTTAACTCTTAATTCTAAACTCATACTTTCCCTGCAAAACCTTCAAAATCATATTTCCATCCTTCATCCCTGTTTGTTCAATGCCGGCTACGGTTTCGATGGGACGGCCGCTTTCCGTGACAACGGTATTAGCTGAAACAGGGATGTAGACGGTTGCATAGCTGCCGACAGGGATGGTGATATTCATTTCTATGCTGCTGCCGGATTTATTCACTTCGGAAACGATTTTGCCATAAGGCGTCTTGTTCGAATAGTATACATTATCCAATTTCTCAGGCAGTTCGGGTTTGATGATGATATGTTTATAACCGGGTTCGTTTTCATCGGTGTTTACGCCGGCAAGCGTGCGGTAGAACCAATTCAATCCGCCTCCGAACATGGGATGGTTGCGTGAAGACCTGCCGTTCCAGTTTTCCCAGGTAACGGTGGCATCCTGTTCAATCCAACGTCCGTAGCTTGGAAAATCGTGTTTATCCATTGCTTCGTAAGCCACATCGTTCATTCCATGCGCAGCCAGCGTTTCGAAAAAGAACTGGGTGCCGAAGATGCCTGTGTTCAAATGTCCGTTATAGGTTTCGACAATCTCACGACGCCATGTTTCTATTACATCAGCATAATTGTCGGCAGGCACACCCATCACAAGCGCAAAGATATTGCTTCCATAATCGCCATACGTCTTATTCACGGCATCGTAAAACTTATTATGAAACGCTTCTTTGACATTGTTTGCAATACCTGAAAAATAAGCTGCATCGTCCTGCCGGTTCAAAGCCTTGGCTGCCCGTACCGTAAAGTCGGCGCAACGCCACAAATAGAAAGTATGTACTAATTCGTCGTCAGGAAGTTTATATGGAGGCACCCAGTCGCCAAGGTTTAACCAGTAATTGACCTCGTCCGAATTGATATTTGTTCTTTGTGCATACATGGTCCCCTCTTTGGTCAACCATGTGAGCATGTAACGAACCTGCTCTTTCATAGCATGGTAATTGTCTTCGAGCATTTTTTTGTCGCCATAGTGGACATAGAACTCCCAAGGGATGATGTTCATCGCAGCTCCCCATGGCACGCCGCCGCCACACCCCGGTTGCCATGGTGCGCCATTAGGCACATAGCCTGTTTCGATATGCTGTGCATCGCGCATATCACGCACCCATTTTTCATAGAAAGCGGCGGCATCCAAATTGTGCATGACCGTGACGCAAGCCACCTGTCCATCACCGGTGTATGGTGATCGTTCGCGGTGGGGGCAGTCGCTCGCAATGCCGCCGTGCATATTGTCCAACTGGCTTCGTTGCCAAATCGTATTGATTTTGTCGAACAACGGATTGGAAGTGCTAAATTCGGCAGAAACGATTACATCGGAGTTGACTGCTTCGGCCGTCAGCATTTCAGGAGTCAATTCGTTGATACCCGTGATAATGGCTTTGCGAAATACATACCAAGTAAATCGTGGCGCATAAAATTCTTTTCCCACTCCTTTATAGATGTATTTATGAACGCCCAGCGGTGATTCGCAAATATATTTTACATTCAATGTATCGCCCTTCCGTCCCTGTATATCCTTAAAACGTATCCATCCTGAAATTTCCACCCCAAAATCAACTTCCCAGGCGCCGTTATCATTTTTTGTTAAGGATACGGGTTTAAGTATTTCCATCACCTTGTCGGTAGGGGCTGTGTGTGCCGTAAGTTCGCCGGTTGGCGGTTGACGAAGTACGACATTTTTCCATCCTGAATCGTCGTAAGTAGTAGTTGCCCATCCCTCGGTTTCGAGGTTAGCGTCGTATATTTCGCCATCGAAAACACCGTTCATCACAATGGGCGATTCTTTGGCTTTCCATGAATCATTTGAGCAGATAATGTCTTTTGTACCATCTTTGTAGGTAATCTCTATCTGGCACAGAAAGCGCGGTGAACCGAACGAAGCCACCCACCTTGACGTACAATCATAAAAACCATCGCCGATGATAGCTCCCGCCACATTTTGATTTTTTTGCAATAAATCAGTAATGTTATATGCCAGATACATCACACGGTGCCCCCTGAAATTATTATCAATGGCAATGTAGGTGTATTTAATGTTTTCACGAACCGTGTAATTGGTAAAGTTAGGTACCAAGCAATCATCGCCCACTTTTTTTCCGTTCAAATAAAACTCAAAAAAGCCAAGCCCTGTTACAAAGGCTTTTGCAGACGTTATATTGTCTTTGACCTGAAAGGACTTGCGCATCAATGGCGCAGGTTGATGCGGAGTGATCGGCGGCTGAGGCTGGTCGGCGGGCAAGATGATCTTGCGGGGGTCTTCGCCTTGCCAGGGTGCACCAATCCATTGCGCTTTCCATTCGTCGGGCAAAAGTAGCCCCATTCCCCAATAGGCCGGTTCACTCCAGGCAGATGGCTTATCGTTGCTGTCCCATACCTGTACACGCCACCAGTAATCTTTTCCTGATTGTAGTTTAGTTCCTTTATATTCAATCAAATAAGAATCTTGTGACGACACGGTGCCGCTGTCCCAGATGTCGGCCTCGCCTTTCAGAAGCTTGGCTTTCGACGAAGCCACACATATACGGTATGCCTTTTGGTATTCGCCGCGTACATTGTCCGAAACGACTTCATTAATCCATGACAATCGAGGTGCAGAAACATCTATAACAGAGGGGTTTGTCATGTATTCACATGATAGTTGAACCGGTTTGATACGACCGTTTCCGGTACATGAAACCAAGCTAACGACTATAGCTAAACTGAGGAAAAGAGCATTGATTTTCATAATAAATCTATTTTTTTAGAGGTTTTCAAAAGTTTGTATGCATTGATCACACGTTGAGCCGATGCCGGATCAAGCCAACGAGCCATAAACAATTAGGAATTAAGTAATAAAAATGGATACAAAATTAGAGATTATTTTCTTTCCTGCAAAAAAAGTCAGCGATAAATAGAGTTATTTCATTTTTTTCATTATTTTTGCAGTTGAATTGGTCAAAAAACAATGTAACTACTACTATTACAACAATATGAATCTCTTACAGAAAAAATTAGCTAAATACGACGCTCCACAGAAAGCTAAAGAAGCGGGAATATATCCTTATTTTCGGGTCATCGAAAGCGATCAGGACACAGAAGTCGTCATTGATGGGAAAAAAGTTCTCATGTTTGGTTCAAACGCCTACTTAGGATTGACTAATCATCCTAAAGTGAAGGAAGCCATTATTGAAGCAGTTAAAAAATATGGTTCAGGATGCGCCGGTTCGCGTTTTCTGAACGGCACATTGGATATTCATATCAAGTTGGAACAGCGTCTTGCCGAATTTGTCGGGAAAGACGACGCCATCACTTTTCCGTCAGGATTTCAGGTCAATGAAGGAGTTATTTCGTGCATTACCGGTCGCCAGGATTATATTGTCTGGGACGAACTCGATCATGCCTCCATCATTGAAGGCATTCGTACCTCGTTTTCTAACAAGCTGAAATACAGGCATAATGACATGGATTCGTTAGAGAAGCAACTTAAGAAATGCAATGCAGACAAAATTAAGCTGATTGTGATCGACGGTGTTTTCAGTATGGAAGGCGATGTGGCCAATATGCCTGAAATAGTACGTCTTGCCAAAAAGTACAATGCCAGCGTGATGGTTGACGAGGCTCACAGTATAGGTGTTTTCGGAAAACAGGGACGAGGCACATGTGATCATTTCGGGGTGACAGATGATGTAGACCTGATTATGGGCACATTCAGTAAATCGTTGGCATCCATAGGCGGATTTATTGCTTCCGATAAAGATACGATAAACTATTTGCGCCATCACGCGCGTACATATATATTTAGTGCGAGCTGCACGCCGGCTTCATTGGCAGCGGCAGATGCGGCTTTGGATATTATTCTAAGCGAACCGGAACGTATTGAACGCCTCTGGGAATTGACTCATTACGCATTAGATGGTTTCCGCAGCATGGGATGCGAGATTGGCAATACATCCACACCGATTATACCCTTATTCATTCGCAACAATGAACTAACGTTTCAAATTGTGAAAGAATTATTTGAAATGGGCATATTTGTTAACCCGGTTGTTTCACCGGGTGTTGCTTCGGAAGATACACTGATACGTTTTTCGTTGATGGCTACGCATAAAAAAGAACAATTGGATTATGTGCTCGAGGCTATCCGGAAGCTATTCAAAAAATATCAATTGATACCATGACCCTTTTTGACAATCGCTATGGATGCTGAGCAAAATACAAGTACTTGCTTGGCGGGAGAAAGGTGTTGCATTCAAGCCAATGCAACGAAACTCAATACCTTTAATTGGATGGAGGATATTCCCGGTGCCGAACGTGCGACGAATTACATAGAAGTACAATTTAAAAATACACGCAAAGGTTTTTATATCAACGACACAGGTATCTCGTTGAAAAAGGGAGATATTGTGGCAGTAGAAGCTATTCCCGGACACGATATCGGGACAGTTTCACTGACCGGAAAGTTGGTGCTTTCCCAGATGCGAAAAAACAATATCCGTGAAGATACCGATGTGAAACGGGTATACCGTATTGCCAAACAATACGATATAGATAAATATAATGAAGCAAAAGAACGCGAATATGAAACGATGATTCGTTCGCGCCAGATTGCGGAAGATTTGGAATTGGCCATGAAAATTGGGGATGTCGAGTATCAGGGCGACGGCAATAAGGCTATTTTCTACTACATCGCCGACGAACGGGTTGATTTCCGGCAGCTTATCAAAGTCCTGGCAGAGACATTCAAGGTGCGTATCGAAATGAAACAAATCGGAGCGCGCCAGGAAGCCGGCCGAATCGGAGGGATAGCCCCTTGCGGGCGTGAATTATGTTGCGCCACCTGGATGTCGAATTTCGTGTCGGTAGCTACGGATGCAGCTCGTTTTCAGGATATTTCGATGAATCCGCAAAAACTTGCCGGCCAATGTGCCAAACTGAAATGCTGTTATAACTACGAAGTAGACACTTATGTGGAAGCTCAGCGCCAGTTACCTTCGCGCAAAATCTGGTTGGAAACACAGTCAGGCACCTACTATCATTTTAAAACAGATATAATCAAAAAAGAAATCACCTATTCGACAGATAAACATAATCCTGTTAACATCATTACCATTCCGGCCGGGAGGGCTTTTGAAGTGATTAACCTGAACAAAAATGGCATTAAACCGGAAAGTTTAGAATACGTAAACAAGTCACAATCAGCAAAAAAACAGGAAACACATGATATTTTGGGCGACAGTGTCAGTCGTTTTGATAAATCGGGAAAGAAAAAGAAAAAACGGCATGGAAATCATGGACAAAACTTCCATAAATCAAATGCGAACTACCATCAACGCCCATTCAATTCACCGAAAGAATAGCCTGTAAAAAAGGCATAAACATCAAACCAACCGATTCTCAAACATTAAACCATTAACCTGCCATGGAGCGTGTCTTTTGTAGATATCTGATTCTCACCGGCCTTTGTATGATAAGCCTTTCCTGTACTAAATCCGCTTATTTTGATAAATATCAAACAATTGACAACCCGTGGGATAAAAATACGGCCTATTTTTTTACCTGCGAGATTGACGACCCGGCTGCTTCCTACAACCTTTCTTTGCAAATCCGAAACAATAATCTGTATCCTTACCGGAATTTGTGGTTGTTTCTGTCAGAAGAACAGCCCGGCGGAGATATTGTACGCGATACGGTAGAATGTATGTTAGCTGATAATTATGGGAAATGGATCGGTTCCGGTATATCAGTCTTTCACCTGAATATTCCGGTACGAACCGGAACTACATTCCCGCATGAAGGACAATATACATTCACAATCCGGCAAGGTATGCGCGACGAGCAACTCAAAGGCATCGAGCAACTTGGGGTGCGGATAGAGAAACAATAGATAATAAGTTACGAGTTACAAGTTACGAGTTACAAGTTACGAGATATGATATATGAAATTAAGATACTAACCGCTAACCATTAACACTAACCACTAACAGTTAACCATTAACTATTACAGCGTTTCCTTCCGCCCCGCATCTATTCGTAGAAAGATAAAGAGCAGTAACGAAAATCCCCACAGCGACGATCCGCCATAACTGAAAAATGGCAAAGGAATCCCGATAACAGGTGTGATACCTAATACCATACCCATATTAACCATCAGGTGAAAAAGGAAAATCGAAGCTACACAATATCCATAGACACGCCCGAAAACGAAATTTTGCCGTTCGGCTAAAAAGACAATCCGCATAATCAAAAAACCGAAAAGTCCTAATACGAGCAATGAACCCCACAGCCCGAACTCCTCGCCGACAGAGCAAAAAATAAAATCGGTATCCTTTTCGGGCACATATTTCAGTTTGGTCTGCGTGCCTTTTAAAAAACCCTTGCCCCATAGCCCTCCCGAACCGATTGCAATGATAGATTGATTTACATTATAACCGGCTCCGGTGGGATCGTCCTCTATGCCCAAAGTAACTTTGATACGCATTTGTTGATGGTATTCCAGTACATCATTAAACACATAATCAATCGAATAAAGAAACAAAAGAGAAAGAAGACCAAACACAGCAATCAATACATAATGTATGATCATGTTTTTAAACGTAAAAAAAACAAGCAGCAGGCAAATCACAAGAATTAAACCGGCGATAACCCATACAAAATTTACCGGAATATAAAGAGATGCGATAAGTCCGGCAAATAGCGTAAGAACAGTCAGATAAATCATAATCTGTAAAATCAGCTTGTCTTTACGCAGAAAAATGACCAGAAAAAAAAGAATCAAAAGTATCAGGGCAGAAACAATCAATTGTCCTAAGTGTGTATTCCCAAGCATTTCCTCACCGAATTTCAGTACAATCACAAAAAAAGCAATGGCGCAAACCCCTGACAATAAAATAAATCCGGACATTCCTTCACGATAGAGCATCAGGGCAAAAGCTAAACAAACCAATGCCGTGCCGGTTTCCTTCTGCAATATAATGCAAGCCATAGGCGCTAAAATCAACAGGGAAACAATAGCAAAGTTTTTGAATGTGAATAGATTAAAATCGTGACTGTTCATAAATTTGGCAACCGCCAGCGCAATGGAAAATTTGGCAAATTCGGCAGGCTGAATATGTAACGGGCCAAATACAAGCCATGAATGAGAACCTTTGATATTAGGAGCAATGAAAATCGTCAGTACCAATACGCAAACAACAAATCCATAGATTATATAGGCAAATGTTTCGAAAAAATCTTTGTCAAGCATCAGGATGATACCAATCAAAAAAAATGCAGAGCCGATCCAGATTAACTGCATGCCGGGTCGTCCGGCCGGATTAAAAAAACCTGCCGAATCATATTCGTAGCTTGCACCACAAATACAAAACCAACCGGCGATAACCATAAACATGTATACGCCAATGGTTATCCAATCGACAGAAGCCCAAACATTTAATTTCCTGTTATACATTCACGGTTTTCAGTTTTCAGAAATTGCTGATGCCCAATTTCAATTATATATTAAAAGGCGTTATGATGGTATTCAACACCCTTTCTTCGCGCCATAAACTTTCAGGTTCGCCATAGAAATATTTTTCCAGCATCAGACGGCCTACCGGAATCGCTATGTCGGCTCCAAAGCCACCGTTTTCAATAAAAACCACGATGGCTATCTCAGGATTTTTAAACGGAGCAAAAGCGATGCAGGCAGAGTGATCTTTTCCGTGTGGATTTTGTACGGTTCCGGTTTTTCCGCAAACCTCCAGATTATTCATATTTAGTTCCCGGCATGTACCGTAAAGAACGGCATGTCGCATACCTTCTGCTATTGCATTGAAATGTTGAGAATCAATACCCGTCTGTTTTCTTGTAGTATAAATGGCATCCAATTTTTCTCCTTCAATACTCTTAACTATATGGGGTGTAATATAATAGCCCCGATTTGCGACGGTTGCAGACAGATTGCAAATTTGAAGCGGAGTAGCAAGGATTTCTCCCTGTCCAATGGCATTTGAAATGATGTTGCCTGAAAACCAACGCCTTCTGTACATATCGTCATAAAACTGACTTTCAGGTATATCCCCTCTGCTCTCACTTGGCAAATCAATGCCTAACTGCACACCATATCCTAACGAAATCATCAAATTTCTCCATACTTCATAAGCGCCCTGTACGGTATTATATTTTCTTCTGTTATTATCGAGCATGTCGTGCAATCCCCAGCAAAAATAAGAATTGCATGAAGTGGCTAATGCTGCAATCAAATTCAAAGGCGATTCATGTCCGTGACATTTGGGTCTGCCTTCCCAACCTAACGGGTAGCCATAATTACAGGTATACATTTTTTGAGGCGTAATAATTTCTTCCTGCAAAAAAACCAATCCCTGCGCCGGTTTAAATGTTGAGCCGGGCGGATATCTTGCCATGATAGAACGGTCCATTAATGGGTTTAGCGGATCGATACTAAGTTTCGCATAATTATTTCCCCGTTGTTTGCCGACAAATAAATTAGGATCGTATGAAGGAGACGAAACCATACAGAGAATTTCGCCTGTTTCAGGTTCAATCATTACAATACTTCCTTTTTTGTTTACCATTAATTTTTCGCCATACGCCTGCAGTTCAATGTCAATGGCTAATTTCAGGTTTTTTCCGGCAACCGTAGCTTTATCATGAATGCCTTCTTCGTATTTTCCTTTGATGCGTCCCTGTGCATCGCGCAATAAAATTTCTATTCCCTTTTCACCGCGTAAAATAGTTTCGTACGAACGTTCAATACCTGTTTGTCCCGAAAAATCTTCCGGAACATAATAACGATCATTTTCGAGTTCTCTCTTAGTAACTGCACCAATATAACCCAGTACCAAAGGAGCGTTCGGAAAACCGTAATTCCGTATCATACGGTTCTGGACATAAAAACCCGGAAATTTATACAGTTTCTCCTGAAACACACCGCTTTCTACGCCCGACAATTCTCTCATAAAAACCTGCGGCGTATAGGCTGAATAACCCGGATTCATTCTTCTGTCTTTTATTTCGAGCATTCGCTTGTCAAAATATTCCTGCGTGATATCGAGTGTCCTGCAAAAATCGAGCGTATCAAATGGTTGAATTTCACGCATAATCAACATGACATCGTAGATAGACTGATTATAAACCAACAGATTATCGTTGCGGTCATAGATGACTCCCCGCGCCGGATAAAGTGTCTTATTCAGGAAAGCGTTGCTTTCTGCCCGATTCTTATAATCTTTATCCACAATCTGCAGATAAAACAGGCGGACAGCAAAAATGATGATGATGCAGACAACGGCACCGATTATCACATAACGCCTTGTTGAATAGATTTTTTTACTGCTATGCTGCATTTTCGTAATTATTTTTTGGTGAGAGGCTGTTCAAAAAGTCTTTTACCGCAAGGCGAATATTTTTTCACAAAGTGCGCAAAGAATAAATGCTTTAAAATAATAGCTTTGCGTTCTTTGCGTAAATCCTTTGCGACCTTTGCGGTTAATGTTTTTTTGCCTTTTGAACAGCCCCTCCCTACATTTTTTAATTCTTAATTGATTTGTCTTTTCGTTCCATATTGAACGCCTCTATGATAAGAACAAACAACACGGTCAAAAATACATTGGCAAAAATACGAAAAATAAGGAAAACAGGATCAAAAAGAGCAATGGATTCGATTAAAAACAATAAAATATGATGTGCTACTACTAAAACAATGACATACTTCATAAAAGCGACGGTGCCTAAAGTACGGTATGAAGGAGAAGCATCTTCTGCAAATTCTTTTCCGGAAAATGAATACATCAACGGATTACGAATCATCCCTGCAAGCGAACAAGCTGCTGCATGTATGCCTAATGTGTTGGAAAACACGTCAATCACGATTCCCAAAAGAAAAGAAATGGCAATTATCGACGTGCGATTCACGTTTACGGGGATTTTCAAAATAATATAGAGATACAAAAAAGGAGTCGCTATCCTGAATAAATTGATGTTATTCAGGACGATTACCTGTACGGAAACAAACAGTACAAAATAAATCAATACCTTGACCAAACTTTTAATCATTCTTCCTTGCCTCCTGTTCTATTTTCCATTGTTCGTTCTGAAAATTATTTTTCACCACCCTTACTGTGGATAACCGATAAAAATCTGTTGACAATCTGATTTTTAGGGAAAACAAACCGGAGGTTCCCGCATTGTTTGCTTCTACAACGGTTCCTACGATGATGCCGGGAGGAAATGCGGCCGAAGAACCGCTTGTGACCACTGTATCGCCTTTATCAAATTGCGTGTGTGTGGGCAATTCCTCTAAAATGGAATAATGTGCATCTCTTCCATCCCAAACCAATAAACCTTCAAAATTACTGTCAAGTAATTTACAACTCAATTTCCACTTGGGATTCAACAAAGGGATGACGACCGAAAAATGTTCCTCGACCGCTACTACCTTACCGACAACCCCTTGCGTTGAAATCACGCCCATTTCAGGCCTGATGCCATCTTTCGAGCCTTTTTTTATTGTGATGTAATTCAATAGCCGTGTAACGCTTTTATTGACCACTTCGGCAGTAACATATTCATATTCATTATATAACGAGTCAGTAATGATATGATCGTATGGAAGCAATCCGGCTTTCAATGCTTCTAATTGCATTCTGTAATGCAGATTATCCAATTCCAATTGTTTGTTTTGTTCGAAGAGCGTCCGGTTTTCGTTGCGTAAATTTATATAGGAAGTGACCGAACTTGTTATCGACATAAAGTACCCGCTTACCACATTAGCCGAATTGAGAAATACATTTCGCTGATACGCATTGAAACGAAACACGCAAGTGAGCGATAGTATTTCACATAAAATAAACAAAAGCCAATGTCTTTTCTCAATAAGAAAGTCAATCAGTTTTTGCATAATCTGAACTTAATTATTTATTAATGAAATACTTTCTGCGCTGATCCTGTTGATACTGTCGGTTAAGAGCAACCAACGATCACTTGATCAGAAACTTAAACCTGTCAATATTCTTCAGGGAAATGCCGGTGCCTTTGGCGACTGCATGCAACGGGTCGTCAGCTACTTGAAATTTGATGTTAATCTTGTCGCTGAAACGTTTGGCAAGACCTCGCATCAATGCGCCTCCTCCTGCCAAATAGATGCCATTATGTACAATATCAGCGTATAATTCAGGTGGAGTCTGTTCCAATGCACTTAAGATGGCGGCTTCCATCTTTGAAATGGATTTATCTAAACAATGGGCAATCTCCTGATAAGAAATAGGCACTTCCATCGGTAACGCCGTCATCTGATTAGGGCCATGTACTACATAGTCTTCCGGTGGATTTTCTAAAGAGGTCAGTGCGGAGCCTACATTTATTTTTACCAATTCGGCAGTAATATTTCCGATTTTCATATTGTGCTGGCGACGCATGTATTCAACAATATCGGCGGTTAAATCATCGCCTGCAATCCGGATGGATTTGTTTGACACGATTCCACCCAAAGAAATGACGGCTATTTCTGTTGTTCCTCCTCCAATATCTACAATCATGTTGCCTTCAGGCACTTCAATGTCAATTCCGATACCAATCGCAGCAGCCATAGGTTCATAAATCATATATACTTCCCTGCCGCCTGCATGTTCGGCCGAATCGCGTACCGCCCTGATTTCCACCTCAGTACTTCCCGATGGAATACAGACTACGATGCGAAGCGGAGGCGAAAACCAGCTATTTTTAAACTTGATCATCTTAATCATCCCCCGTATCATCTGTTCGGCAGCGTAAAAATCAGCTATTACTCCATCGCGTAAAGGTCTGATTGTACGAATATTATCATGCGTCTTGCCTTCCATTTGGCGGGCAGTATCTCCAATGGCAATCACCCTGTCAGTTCGTCTATCCAAAGCAACCACCGAAGGCGAATCAACCACAATTTTTCCGTCACAAATTATAATCGTATTCGCTGTACCTAAATCTATTGCTATTTCTTGTGTAAAAGAGAAAAATCCCATACTATATTATTTTAAAATTTAAAAAATCTAAGATTTAAAAAAATTAAAGGTTTGAAATCCACATATTTATCCTATTAATCCTTAATCTTACTTAATCATAGTCAATGTTTGAAGTGACGAATGCCTGTTTTAACCATACTCAACCCATGCGTATCACAATATTCGACCGACAATTTATCATTAACCGACCCTCCGGGTTGAATAATTGCCTTGATACCGGCTTTGTCGGCTATTTCCACACAATCGGGGAAGGGGAAGAATGCGTCGGAAGCCATCACAGCGCCATTCAAATCAAAATGAAAAGAATTGGCTTTTTCAATAGCCTGCTTTAGAGCATCTATACGCGAGGTCTGGCCGATTCCTCCGGCACAGAGTTGTTTGTTTTTTACCAATATGATTGCGTTCGACTTGCTGTGTTTGACCAATTTATTGGCAAACAGCATATCTTCGGTTTCCTGTTCGTCCGGTGTTTTTATCGTCATCGGTTCTAAGTCGTGGCGGGTTTGTATACTCATATCCTTATCCTGCACCAGCACACCATTGAGTAACGACCGGTATTGCAGATCATGCGTATTTCCCGGTTTCCGCAATAAAATGATACGATTCTTTTTTCGTTTCAAAATATCCAACGCATCTATCATATAATCAGGCGCTATGATAACCTCGAAGAAAATCTTGTCTATCTCTTCCGCCGTTTCTTTATTGACGGCCTCATTGGTTACGAGTATACCACCAAAAGCAGATACGGGATCTCCGGCTAAAGCGTCGTTCCATGCCTCTATTACCGTAGGACGAGATGCAATACCGCAGGCATTATTGTGTTTGATGACTGCAAATGTTAATTCGTCAAATTCATCAATCAGCGTAATAGCCGAATCTACATCCAACAGATTATTATACGATAATTCTTTGCCGTGTAACTGGTCGAATAATTCGTCAAACTTCCCGTAAAACATCCCCCGCTGATGCGGATTTTCTCCGTATCTCATTTCTTTGATTTCATTCACAGCTACCCGGAAAGCAGAGTGATTGTCCTGATCAAAATAATTGAAAATGGCTGAATCATAAGCAGATGTAACAGAAAAGGCTTCTTTTGCAAACCATCTTCTTTCTTCGATACTCGTTTCGGCGCCTTTTTCATCGAGGATATCTGTCAGAGGTCTGTATTGTGCTTTGGAAGCGATGATTATTACATCTTTGTAGTTCTTTGCCGCAGCGCGAATCAATGAAATGCCGCCAATATCAATTTTCTCAATAATTGAAGCCTCGTTTGCTCCTGACGCCACTGTATCCTCAAAAGGATAGAGGTCTACGATAACAAGGTCAATTTCAGGTATTTGAAATTCTTCAATTTGTGAAAGGTCTGCTGCATGATCGCGACGTGTGAGGATGCCGCCAAATATTTTCGGGTGTAATGTTTTTACCCTGCCACCAAGGATTGAAGGATATCCCGTTAAATCTTCAACAGCTTCACAGGGTATGCCTAATGATGTAATAAAAGAATGTGTCCCCCCTGTGGATACAAACCGTACACCCTCGTTGTGGAGCTTTCTGATAATTTCTTCCAAGCCATCTTTGTGATATACAGAGACAAGCGCTCGCTTAATAGGTTTTATTAACTTCATTTAGGTTTTTATAATAAAAATTTTTGCACAAAGGTACTGATTTATTTTGATTTGAGCGTAAAAACAGACATAGATTTAAAAATTTTCTCTATTTCCGGTTGACTAATTTTGAAGCCATTCCGGCCGAATATTTAATTTGCGTAAGACCATCCTCTCCGGAATAAATAATGTAATAATCTATTTCCCGGATTTGTTCAGCCATACGACAGGCTGCTTCGACTCCCATCGCCATGAAAGCCGTGGCATAAGCATCGGCCGTCATGCAATCGGGCGTTACAATCGTGGCGCTCAGTATATTTTGTTCGGCAGGATAGCCTGTTACAGGGTCGATGGTATGAGCATATTTTTTGCCGTCTTTAATATAAAAATTGCGGTAATTGCCCGAAGTTGCTAACCCGTTTTTACCACATATCTGTACGATTTCATTATAAGTGCTTTGCATGTAGGAATCTTCATCTTTCGGCTCATTGATGCCTACTCTCCAACAAACGCCTCGAGCATTTTTCCCTTTGGCGGCAATTTCTCCCCCGATATCAACCAAATAATTGTTAACGCCTTCGCGCTCGAACAATGCTGCGATTACATCGCAAGCGTACCCTTTGGCAATAGCCGAAAAATTAAGCATGATGCGGGGATCGTCCTTGACGACATGTTTTCCTTCCAACCGTACTTTCCTGTAACCTACAAATGCTTTTAAACTGTCGACCGTTTCAGGCGAGATGTCGTCGAATTGTTCAAAACCGAATCCCCACAGATTAATCAATGGTGCCGCCGTAACATCAAACAGCCCGTTCGATTGCTCCGATATTTCCATCGCCTTGTTGAATACAACCGTAAACCATCGGTCTACTTCCACTTCTTCATTCCGGTTCACCTTGGCTAAGATGGAATTAGGGTTGAACGGATTCAGTGACAAATCAAATGCCGCAAATTCAGCTTCAATTTTATCAATCAATGAAGTATTCGATTGATATTTAACCTGATATAATGTTCGGAAAATCGTCCCTTTTTCATCTTGATAGATTTGCCTGCACGACACAAACAACAGGCAAGGCAGTAATAAATACAGGATTCGTTTCATTAATTTTGTTGTTTATGCGTACAAAGATAACACCTTTATCCGAGATCTCGGATAAAGGTGTTATCTTTGCCATGCAAAATATAAATTTAACGTTTAGACGAAGATGAAAAAAATACAACTTTTGATTATGCGCTGCGTTATTCCATGTTTTTTATGCTGCGGACAAATCATTGCGCAAGAAAAATTACACTATTGGAATGATAGTGAAGCATATCTTCAGAATCAGGCTTCTTTTATATATGAAGAAGCGTACAAGGTACTTGCTGCTTACCCACCGGGAACGATCCTCCATAGCGAACGACGATTGGCGCTCGCTTCGCTCGATGCTTTGATGCACGATACCCGCTTAGACAACGGACCGGCTTTTATGGCTTATATGAATAAGATATACAACGATATAGCCATTAATCTACGGAACAATAAACCGACGGGCAGGGAAATACGCATTTTCCGCTTGTACGACCATGGCTTTATTCTGCAAACTCCAAGTGTTACGATTGCTATTGATATGATCAGAGGCGGACGGGCAGATAATCCTTTTGTAAACGAATCACTGATGCAATCCATTGTCGAACAGTGTGATATACTTTTTATTACACATACCCACGGCGACCATGCCGATCCTGTTGTTGCCCGAATGTTTGGTGAACAGCATAAACAGGTGATTGTCCCTGAAGATTTCTGGAAAAATCCGGATATCCCGCTACATGTCGTCCGTGGAAATGAAATCGTTCGGGAAACGATTGTATTACAGGGTAAAAACATCTCTTTACCGGTACAGGTTTATCCGGGAAAACAAGGAAATATATTAAATAATGTATATATTATTACCCTGCCGGAAGGGCAAACCATAATGCACACCGGAGATCAGGATTTTGTTGAAGATTTGGCTGCCAAAACAGGCATCGGCAAAATAGATATCCTTTTTGTGCAATGCTGGATGTTGCCGATGGAACAATTTGTCGCAGGCGTTAATCCCGCATTAATCATTACCGGACACGAAAATGAAATGTTGCATACCATCGACCACAGAGAATCATATTGGCTGACATTCAGAAGAATATCGGATGTTAAAGCGCCATATATTATCATGGCATGGGGCGAATCATACGTGAGCAGGTTTATTCCGTAGATTAAAAACATGCGGTTCATAAATAATTCTTACTTTTGCATCAATAATTAATCAATAAACAATATTATTATGAGTAAAAAATGTGTTTTTTTGTGTCGCTTTGCTTTTGTAAGTGTCACTTTATCAGTTTTTTTTAGTTCATGTAGCCAAAAACATAACACGCTGACAGAGGAAGAAATTTCTGCAGGTTGGGTATTGCTGTTTGATGGTGAAACGATGAACGGTTGGCGGGATTATAACGGAACAGGAGTTACCGCCCCATGGACAGTTGAAGCCGGAACGCTTTCAGCTTTAGGTCAGGGAAGTGATTCGACCGGTTATATTGTTACCGACAAACAATACGAGAACTTCGAGTTGTTATTCGATTGGAAAATATCGAAAGGCGGTAACAGCGGTGTATTGTACCATGTTGTAGAGCGTCCTAATTTCAAGACACCTTATATGACAGGTCCTGAATTTCAGGTTGTTGACAATGTTGGATTTTCAGATAAACTCGAAGATTGGCAAATGGCTTGCGCCGACTATGCCATGCACATTGCAGATCCTGCAAAGACTAAACTCAAACCTGCCGGTCAATGGAATACATCGAAAATCGTATTCGATAATGGCCATGTGGAGCATTGGGTCAATGGCGCAAAAGTAGTCGAATTTGAAGCATGGACAGACGACTGGTTCGAACGTAAAAACAGCGGTAAATGGGACGACTATCCCGAATACGGGTTAGCACACAAAGGCGTTATTTCTTTACAGGATCATGGCGACCGTTCCTGGTACCGCAACATCAAGATACGTGAACTGCCCCGTAAAACCGGACAGGAAGTGTCATTGTTCAATGGCCGTGATTTGCATGGATGGGAAAAAGCCGGCACAGAATTATGGTATGTTGACAATGGTTTGTTGGTTTGCGAAAGCGGACCTGATGCCAGATACGGTTATTTATTGACCCGTGCATACTACAACGATTTTGACCTGTCGGTCGAATTTAATCAGGCTGCCGATGGAAACAGCGGCGTCTTTTTCCGTTCGTACATTGTAAGAGGAGTCACAATCACCGGATGGCAATGCGAGGTTGCTCCCCCCAATCTGTTTACAGCAGGTATTTACGAATCAGTACCCGGAGGACGTGGTTGGCTTATCAAACCCGATCCCGAAAAGGAAAGTATCCTGAAAATGGGCGAATGGAACACGATGCGTGTAGTGGTAAAAGGCGACCGTGTTACTACCTGGTTGAATGGCACCCAAATGATCGACCTGACCGACGCAAAGATAGGCAGCGAACAAGGCCGTATAGCATTACAAATCCACAGCGGAGGCGGCATCAAAGTCGCATGGAGAAACCTGAATATAAAGAAATTATAAAATTGTAGGGGCAGGTTTCAAACCTGCCCCTACAATTTTGTGCCCCCCATATCATATAGGCATGTTTTATGCGTTTCCTAATATTTGTGACCCGGGTGGGAGTCAAACCCACGACCTTCAGAACCGGAATCTGACGCTCTATTCACTAAGCTACCGGGCCAAAATCGCTGCAAAGATAGTGAAACAATTGAAAACCGAATTTTTTTTAGGATCGAAAAATATCGTCGATTGTCAATTAACAAGGAAAAGTTCAAAAAAAATTACAAAAACTTTGCCGTTTCAAAAAACAATCGTATCTTTGCACCGCAATTCAACGGAATAGCAGTCAAAAAAGTTTTGGTGTGGTAGTTCAGTTGGTTAGAATACCTGCCTGTCACGCAGGGGGTCGCGGGTTCGAGTCCCGT
>Ga0082212_10000688_pt1 | contig 49212 bp, 43 predicted proteins | sample TergutNt197P3_FD_71548 | JGI IMG/M metagenome (GOLD analysis project Ga0082212, IMG submission 71548) | Neocapritermes taracua P3 segment gut microbial communities from Petit-Saut dam, French Guiana - Nt197 P3 | ecosystem: Host-associated > Arthropoda: Insects > Digestive system > Gut ... | reverse complement strand
AATTATAAAAAATTATAAAAAATTATAAAAAATTATAAAAAATTATAAAAAATTATAAAAAATTATAAAAAATTATAAAAAATTATAAAAAATTATAAAAAATTATAAAAAATTATAAAAAATAACAATAATGAAAATTAATAAAAACTAAGAAAAATAATAAAAAATTATAACAATATAGGTGAGTATTATGAAAAAAGTTATAGGAATAATATTATTATTAATTTTACTTTTTAATATACCTGCATTTGCAGATGATGGAAAAACAGACTATAATAATAATATTGTAAAAGATGATTTTCCAGATGAACTTAAAGATGTGGAAAAAGAAATTATGGATGAAGTTAATAAAATAAAAGAAGAACTTGCAGAAGAATATGATAATATAGAAAGTAACGACCCTATCACTATTAACGACCGAGAATATGTTTCAGAAGGTTGGGGTGGAGTTAACTATACTCATGAATTAAACAGTAACAATGCATATATTATTATAAGTCAAGGTGACAATCATACAATTAAAATCACTTCCAGTAACCACGAGGAGTGGAAAATTGTAGCTACTGGTACTATACCTGGTGAGGGTGTTAAGTTTGTAATTTATTATCATATGTCTGATTCTCAAAAAAATGGTGTTTATAGAGTTACTGTTATTATAACTGGAGAAGGTAGTGTTCCAATAAGAGAAGGATTTACAGGTACTGGAAACTATAAAATACAAGGAGTGAGAGTCCTCCAGTATACAATTATAGGAGCCCCTGGAGATAATGGTAATGGAAATGATACTGGTAATGGTAATGGAACAACAATTCCCGACAATGAAACTAATGACACAACAACCATACCTCCAGAAAATGATACCAACGACACAATAACCATACCTCCAGAAAATGATACCAACGACACAATAACCATACCTCCTGAAGATGGAGGCAATGACACAGCAATTACTCCTCCTGAAGAGGATGGGGATGAAACACTTGTTATTCTTCCTGAGGATGATACTTCAGATGTAGAAATCGTGTATCCTGAAGATGATGGATCATCTAATGTGGCAGTTATTGATGTTGGAGCTCAAGGATATCCTGGAAATAATATACGGACAAGTGGTATGGAAAATACTGGTTTACCAATTCCATTACTGGTTATATTGATTATAGTGATAATAGTTGCAGTGATAGTAGTTAAAAAGTAATTCTGTAAATGAATTATATAAAAACACGAAAAATCTTATTTAGATCCCCTTTGTTCTAAATAAGATATCTATTATACATAGTGAGGGTGTTAAAAAGTGTGAGGGTTTTGGAAAATTAGCTCTTCACTTATACTCTTTATTATGTGAAAATTTTTAAAAAAATAAATGTAAGTTCACCACTACAAAGTTCATCCTCTCATATATTAGATAAAAATATATACTATTAATGACATATATATTATACAATAATAGATTAATTTGTAATTATAAAATAAAATTAAGTTATAATTAAAAAATAAAATTAAGTTATAATTAATTAAAATTAAAAAATAAAATTAAGTTATAATTAATTAAAATTAAAAAATAAAATTAAGTTATAATTAATTAAAATTAAAAAATAAAATTAATTAAAATTATAAAAAATTAATTTATTAACAATCAAGAAAAACTTTTTTTACTCAATAAAAGATGTTTGAAATATGAAAATCGAAGCTATAATAGAAATGGAATATAAAAATTCCAAAGATGCAGATATATCCTTTCAATCTTTAGAAGTTGAAAATAAAGGATATGTTGAATCTAGTAAGGAAAATAATATACTTAAATTCGGCTGGAAAGGAGAATCACTTTCAACCTTCTTAGCTACAGCTGACGACTTGATATTTTCTGAAATACTAGTTGAAAAAATACTTGAATCGGCATCGAGTAGCTAAATTTCAAACAATTATATAATTTTTAGCTTATAATATTAAAAAACTTTAGATAAACATATTATGCTATAATCTATAAATAAACATCAAATAAATATATTATAGAAATAAGTGATAAAATAAAGTTATAATTAATTTTAAATATTGTATTATAAGTAATTTAAAAATATTAAGATAATATAATTCTAAATAATATAAGAATACAATAATCTTATAATAATATTTAATAAAATTATAAATTTTTATAATAAAATTATAATTATATATTATAAATTTTTAAATAAAATTAATAAAAGTTATAATTATCCTATAATATATTTTATAAAAATTATAATTATCCTATAATATATTTTATAAAAATTATAAATATCCTATAATATATTTTATAAAAGTTATAAATATCCCATAATATATTTTATAAAAATTATAAATATCTTAAACGATTTATAAAAATTATATATTTTATAATAAATATAATAATAAAATAATAAACAAACTTTTAATTAAACTAATTAATAATAAATTATAATTACTTAAAAAATTATTCAAAGGGTGAAATAATGAAATTTTTACTTGAAGGGACAATCACATTTAATAAAAATATAGAAGAAGCAAAAGAAGACCTTGCTAAATTCATTGCAGAAGCTAATGGGGAAATATTACTCCGTGGTATTAAAGAAGGGCATGAAGAAGATGGTGCGGAAATAACGAAATGGGACATTGATGAAGATAAATTACATTTAGAAATAAAATCTGGTAGCCGAGTGAGAGCTCATGATGGATTACTTAGGATTAAAAAACCATTAACCCAACTCCTTGGAAAAAAATACCATTTAGGTGTAAGGAAGCTATATGTAGATACTTATACTGTAAAGATTCCTGTAGGTGAAGGGGAATATGAAATTAATACTGAATTAGCTAAAAATCTCCCACAAATCTCTGAATTTAATATTAAAGATAATGAAGTTATTATAACACTAAAAGATATTGATGAATCTGATATTAAAAAACAAACTGTTAATAGAGTAATAAAACACATAGCTACTAAAAAAGAAGAAGAAATCGACGATAAAACTCATGGTGAAGCAGGTAAAAGTGCTGCTAGAGAAGATACTACTCAAGAACAAGATCTTACTTATAGGGTTACAAAAATCACACCTGGAGAGATAATAGCTAGAAGTCCTAAATTCGATTCTTTCTTTGAAGGAGATGTTACTGAGAAAGCTATTGAACTTGGCTGGATTAAAGCATTTCCTGGAAGAGGACAATGGTTCTATGGCCCACAAATAACTGCACTTCAAAGATTGTTTGAAAAGCTTTTACTTGAAAAAGTAGTTGAAAAACTTGGATTTGAAGAAAGTCTTTTCCCAAAATTAATTCCAATTCCTGTAATGGATAAAATGAGATATCTTGATGGACTTCCAGAAGGAATGTACTATTGTAGTGCACCTAAACGTGACCCAGAACTATTTGATCAATTTAAAAATGAATTAGCTATTAACCGTGAAGTCCCTATGAATCTTTTAAAAGATGGTCTTAAAGACCCTGCTTATGTTTTAGCTGCTGCTCAATGCGAACCATTTTATGAATTCCTTAGCCATGAAGTAATAGATGAAAAAGAACTTCCAATAAAGCTATATGATAAAAGTGGTTGGACTTACAGATGGGAATCTGGAGGAGCTAAAGGAATAGATAGAGTTCATGAATTCCAACGTATTGAGTTAGTTTGGATAGATAAACCAGAAAATGTGAATAAAATAAGAGATGCAACACTTGAATTGTCTCATGATTTAGCTACTGAACTTGAGTTAGAATGGTATACTGAAATTGGAGATGATCCCTTCTACCTTGAAGGAAGAAAATCTGAAAACAGAGCAATTGAATTTCCAGAAGTTCCAAAATATGAAATGAGATTGGTAGTCCCTGGTCGAGACAAAGGAGTAGCTGTTGTTTCTGCTAATGTTCATGGAACCCATTTTACAGAAGGATTTTCTATTAGGGAAGCACATCAACATACTCTTTGGACAGGTTGTACTGGTTTAGGTTTAACTCGATGGCTATTTGGATTTTTAGCTCAAAAAGGGTTTGACAAAGAAAACTGGCCTGAAATAATAAAAGAAAATTACAAAGAAATAAAAGTTCCAAAAATACTAACTTGGCCCCGAGAAGAAAAAAAATAATAGAAAAATAGAGAGAAAAATAGAGAATTTTTTGAATTCTTAAATATGATTATTAAAGTTTTTAAAAATTATTTTCTTTTTATTTTTATTATTTTTATAAATTCTTTTATTTTATAAATAAATGTTATATATTATTTAATTTTCTATATAAATTTTATAAATTCTTTTATTTTATAAATAAATGTTATATATTATTTAATTTTCTATATAAATTTTATAAATTCTTTTATTCTATAAATAAATGTTATATATTATTTAATTTTCTATATAAATTTTATAAATTCTTTAAATTTATATATAAATTTATAAATCTCTTTTTTATTATAATAAGTAAAATTAAAAATATTTAATAACCATTAAATTTAAAAATAACTTACAACATATATCAAAATGTTATTTAATTTAATTATTATAATTAAGAATTTAGGGGATTAGTCATCTAATTATTAAAGGAGTTTAAAAAATGAGTTGTGAAAATCATCCAAATAGAGAAACAGTAGCAACATGCCAATTTTGTGGGAAAGAACTGTGTGAAGATTGTGCAATTAGTATAGCTGGGAGAAATTATTGTGAAAATTGTATGAATGACCTTGTAGGTTCTGAATTAACAGATATAGCTACTAGAAAGTCTTCCCCTCCATTAAATCCAGAAGCTAACTTACAAAATCAAGAAAGTGCTGGAATTCAATCTCCAGTTGCAGAAACTAACGCTCCTCCAGTAAATGAAAATGATGACCTTTATCGAGACAATAGAGCTTATGATGAAGTAGCTAGAAGTGACAATATTTCTAGAGGTGGAACTCAAGAATATGCTAATCAAGCAAACCAAGATTATATCGAACCGGAACATGGCCCAGAAACAGATAATGTTGAAGAAAGATATGAAAAATATTTAGATGACCTTTATTATGATGAACCTTTAGAAGAAAATCCTCAAAGGAATCAAAATATCGGTTCTCAAAGTCCTAATAATGAAAATCTATCATTAAGTGAACAATTAGCTGCCGATGAATCAATTCATGGCTCTCTTACAAGAGAACCTTATGTTCCTGATGAACCTCAAGTACAAGAAGATTACCGACAACATAATGTTCCAATAACAAGAAATTTAAAGAATACTGATGGCTACATGGGTGAGGAAGAAAGAAGCGAATATCCTCAAGATCAGTATTATTCAACCCTACATGGACAACAAATCCATTACAAAGAAGAAGCAGACGAAAGTTCCATATCAAATACAGAAATTGGTTTGACCGTGGTTTTAATTATACTGATTATATTTGTTATATTATATGTAATATACCTATTAACCTTACATGATTACTATCCTAACTTCTTTGATGCAATTGGAGCATTTTTCACAAATCCTGGTGACATTATTAATGTAATGTTCGGTTAAATAGCTATTACTTAATAAAAAAAAAGATTAATAAAATAAATAATTATATAAAATTTATAAAAAATCTATAAAAAAAAATAAATAAAATTTATAAAAAATCTATAAAAAAAAATATATAAAATTTATAAAAAATCTATAAAAAAATATGTAAAAAAATAAATAAATAAAATAAAAAATAATAAAAAACTCATAGCTAATATCTATGAGTCATTATCCTCATTAGAAGGTTCTTCTTCTTCACCTTCTTCTATTTTCTTTTCAAATTCATCTACGAATTCTACTTTTTCAAAGTCCATATTATCCCAGATGTCTTTAGATATTCTAAATCTTGCAAAAGTAACATCCATGTAAGACTTTTGATCGAATCTTGTAATTTCATCTAATTTAATACTGACTTTATCTCCATCGATATTGATTTCAGTTTTATCAATATCCATATTAGGATAGGAATAGTGAAGTTGTATCATACTTTTTATTTTCTCTTCATCCTCTTCAATAATCTCAGTAATTACTACACTATATTCAAGATGTTTACCAGCTAAATCATGGTTGAAATCTACTTTAACTCTTCCACCACTAGTAGTTAAAATTCTACCTTTATGGCCTTCTGATGTTATTTCCATTCCAACATGAGGAGTCATTCCTTGTTTTTTAAATTCTCTCATTGGAATTAATTGTATCAATTGAGGGTCTCTTTCACCAAAACCATTTTCAGGATCTACTTCAATTTCTTTAGATTCTCCAACATCCATTCCTATAACTGCTTCGTCGATAGCTTGAAGTAAATGTTTTCCACCAATAATAATTGGAATTGGACCATAGTCTTTGTTTTCTACTAAAATTCCTGCTTCTGTAGCTACTTCTTCATTAGTAGTGTCAAATACATCTCCAGTTTCCTTAATTTTACCAGTAAATTCTAATCTTATAAAATCACCATTTTTTATTGCCATAATTCGATTCTCCTGTTATCATTATTAAGTTTTTCTTTAAATTCCTCTAATACGCTCTCATTTTTATAATTTAATACACGTATATTTGGAGGGTAATTATCAATATAATCATAAATTATACCTTTTTTTATTTTAGTTTCCAATACACTTAAAACCCTATGTTTAATGTGAGATGAAAATCCATAGGGAATAAAATTTTCAATTTCATCAATAGATTCAAATTCTTTAATTTCTCTTGTATTGATTAATTCATTAACTATTTTTTCATTCATAAGATTTAATTCAATTAATTCATCATATGATAGATTATTAGCTGAATCTAATATAGTATCTTCATCACGAGATAAATTAAGAGGAGCACGCCCTTCTTTGATTTCTTTCTCTAAAATAGCTATTGTTTGAGGAAGCAACATATCTTTAACTTTAGTAAAGTCCCCAGTATTAGTGGCTTCACGAATTAAAGTTCCACTTACTCCTTCAATACGTTTTACAAATATGAATTTATCTTTAAAATTGAAATTAATTTTTTTTAATGACTTAGAAAGAGATACTATCACATAGTTATCTTCTTCTAATTTACCTTTATATAAAACATCTCCTTCATCAATGTCAATAATTTTATAAGGTTTTGGAAATACTCCGTGTCCTTTAGAGATTCTCTCAAGGATTGTATCAAATTCTGCAAAAGGTTTGTATCCTCGAGGAATAAAATCAGTCTCTAATGCTTGAAACATTTTAGCTAAGCATAAGGAATATTGACCCGAACCTAAGATACCCATTGGAGGACCTTCAACTACTATATCTGCTCCTGATGCTATTGCAGTTTCTGCTCTAGCTTCACGAGTCATAATAAAAGGAATTCCTCTACCACTTCTCTCAAATAGTCCTGGAACTACACTAACAAATAAGCTGTTAGGGACTTTCTCCTTAGCTACTTTCATACAATGATAATGTCCTTTATGGAAAGGATTGTATTCAGTGAAATCAGCTATTAAAGGTTTTTTAGAACTTTCAATATTTTTTGAATAATTATTAATATTTTCTAGAGATTTGTTATTATCATTCTTATTTAGTTTATTTTCATTATTATGTTCACAATCTAAATCAAAAGAACATATTGATTCTTCATAATCTTTAAAGAAGATTTTTCTATCTCTTTTGATAATTTTTTTTACAAAATCTTTTGAAGATTCTATATTATCTAAAGGCATAATTTATATTTTTTATTTTATATTATAATTATTTTACTAATTGATTTTAAATTTATAATATTAAAAATATAAAAATAAAATTATAAAAATAAAAATATAAAATAAAATTAAAAAAAATAAAAATATAAAAATAAAATTAAAAAAATAAAAATATAAAAATAAAATTATAAAATAAAAATATAAAATAAAATTAAAAAAATAAAAATATAAAAATAAAATTATAAAATAAAAAAATAAAAATAAAATTATAAAATAAAAATATAAAATAAAATTAAAAAAAATAAAAAATTTAAAAAAATGATAAACTAAAAGATAAAAATATAATCTATAAAAAATAAATAAAAAAATAGAGTTTAATTATTTTAAAAATTATATAAAATAGCATGAAAGGTATTAAAAATGAATGATTTAGTGCTAAAAAACTGTAAATTAACAGAAAAGAAAGGGAATCATTACATTGGAATAAATAATGGTAAAATAGCAGAAATATCTAAACAACCATTAAAAAGTGACACAGAAATTAATGTTGATGGAAAAATCGTCCTTCCAGGGTTAATAGACCCACACGTTCATTTTAGAGACCCTGGGTTAACTTACAAAGAAAATTTTAAAACAGGTAGCTTGGCAGCAGCTCATGGAGGATTTACTTGTATCTTAGATATGCCAAATACCATACCTCCAACAAACACAGCTAAAACTTTCAAAGAAAAGAAAAAAATTGGAGAAAATAAAAGTATTATTGATTTTGGACTCCATGCAGGAATAAACACATTAGAAGAACTTGAAAAAATAGCTAAATTAAATCCTGCTTCTTTTAAAATATTTATGGATTTATTAGAAGATTTTGAAATAGAAGAAACCTTTAAAAATATTTCATTATTAAATAAAGAAAATAATAATATAGGAAATCATGTCTTAGTAACACTCCACTGCGAAAACAAAGCAATAATTGAAGAAAATACTGATAAGTTTAAAAAATTACCCCTCGAAAGAAGAAACGCTCCTATCAACTATAGCTATGCTCACCCTACAGAATCAGAAATTATTTCAGTAGGTTATGGAACCTTTTTAGCTGAAAAATACAATGTTCCTATACATATTTGCCATTTAAGTACAGAAATAGCATTAAAATATTTAAAATCAATTCCAAAAACAAAAGTGGATGTTTCAACTGAAATTACACCTCATCATTTGCTTCTTAATAATACTGCATTTAATCAATATGAAAGCGAAGTAAAAACCAATCCTCCCCTTCGACCAAATGGAGAAAATTTAACAACCAAAAATTTATCAGATATTAATATGATTGGAACCGATCATGCCCCTCACACAATAGAAGAAAAAGAAAAAGATATTTGGGATTCAAGTCCAGGAATACCTAACTTAGAAACTACACTTCCTCTTCTATTAACCGAAGTTAATAGAGGACATATAGATATTAAATTGATTCCTAAATTAATGAGTGAAAATCCTGCAAAAAGATTCAATATGAAAAGTAAAGGAAAGATTGAAGTTAATTATGATGCTGATTTTTGTGTTATAGACTTAAAGAAGGAAGGAAAATTCGATATTGATACATTTTATACAAAGGCAGAATATAGTCCATTTGCAAACTGGGAATATCAAGGAATAGCTACTATGACAATATCAAAAGGTCAAATTATAATGGAAAATGGTATAGTTGATGTAGATAAAGATGCTGAAAATAAAGGAAAATATGTTTATGATTAAATTTAATAATTAACAATAATGAGGTTATACTATGTGTGAATCTAATATTTACAATACCAAGGGTGATTTACTAATGGAAGATGTGATGATTGTTGATATTGATGGTGAGAAGATAACAATGTTTGATATATTAAATGAAAAAAAGATAATTAATGGAAAATTTGTTAGATTAGAATTAGAAGAACATAAGTTATACATTGAAGAGATAAAATAAAAAGAAACATTGGGTTATACATATAGCCGTGAGCTATACTTGCCATATTATAAAAAAAATAAAAAAATAAAATAAAATAAAAAAATAAATTAAAAAAGTTGAACTTATGTTTGAAGATATCATAATCCAATTACAAAACATCATCACTGCCTATGGAGCTATTGGATTATTTTTAAGTGGAGTAATAAAGGAATTTATCCCAATACCCTCTACTGCAATTATTTTAGGAACTAGCTTAGTTCTACTTAAAGGTCAAGCTATTAGCTTTGAATCTATATTAATTCTTTTACTTGTTATAGTCCTCCCCATATCTATAGGAATGACTATTGGAGCTATAATAACATACATCCCCTGTTTTTACATTGGAAAACCATTTATAATTAAATGGGGTAAATATTTATCCTTAAAATGGGAAGATATTGAAAAATTAGATAAAAAATTTGAAAACACAACAAGAGATTATATACTCCTTTATATAATACGAGCTACTCCAGTTATTCCAAGTATAATTTTAAGTGCATTCTGTGGAGTAATAAGATATGATTTAAAAAAATATATATTAATCACATTTCTTGGAGGAGTAACAAGAGCCCTTATCTTTGGTATAATTGGCTGGCAATTTGGTAATGTTTTCATTGGATATTTTTAATGTTTTTTAATAATTTAATTTAATAGATTTAAATGAAAATTTAGAAAAATAGAAGAAAAGGCACAATTTTTACAAATCGTGCATCAATATTTTTGAAATTTTTTTAATAAATAATCTCATCCTATTAAAATAGATAAAGAATCTTGTCCATGATTTAATACATTTTTAAGCTAAATTCTCCATTTTGCATTATAATTATCTGCAGTCAGAGGACTATCTAAATTTTCTACAAGATATTTACCGTTTGCATCAGTTCCAACTTCATAATAGTAATTTTTTGTTGAATCGGATATAGAATGCCAATTATCTGTCCATTTCCAAAGTAAATCATAATTACCTGGCTTTTCTGTCTTTGTTCCACTTATACATTCAAGATTTGTTAGAATATACTTATTTCCTGAAACTAAAAAGTTCCCACGTGTATGTGTTGAGTAATATGTACCATATGATTCTCTAATAACAACACAATAATAAGTTCCATCAGATTTAAATTCCATAACTGCAGTACCTATTGATGACGACAATGACCAAACCCCAACAAGTTTTTTTTCAGCTTCAGTCAATACTCTACTAGTGTTTGAAACGGAACTTCCTTTTTTCCATTGAGCATAGTATGTTATTTTCTTTTTAACCTTTGTAGCTTTAGTAATTTTAGTTCCAGCTTTTTTCTTGGTGTACCAACCTTTAAAAGTATAACCTACCTTTTTAGGTGTTTTTGGAAGTTTTCCTATTTTTTTACCTTTAGTCAGAATAGTTGTTGTAGTTTTTGTAGTTCCAATCTTTCCACCATTTGCATTCCATGTGACTTTCACCTTTTTAGGTGCAGCATTAACAGCTTGTACAGATCCTAATGCTACTGTAACCATTAATATAGCTATTATAGCTATCATCATTAATGAAACTAATTTTTTTGTTTTCATGAATATATCTCCATTATATGATTCAATTTAATAAAAATTATATCTATATATTATAAAATTTATAAAAATTATTGTAAATTTATATTATTTATTATATGTCAAGGAATTATATAAATTTATTGATTAAAAAAAAAGTTCACAGAACTCTACACCATTAAAAAAAAAAAAAAAAAAAAATATAAAGCTAAATAAACCTAAATAATGAAAATTTAGTAAAAAATAAGAAAAAATAAGATTCTCCAATACAAAATATGTGTTTACAGTAAAAAAAAATTAAATAAATTATAAAAAATAATTATAAAAAAATAGAAAAAAACACGGATTTAAGCCCCATGCTTAAATCTGCTTTGTGTCGTTTTTATAAAATTTCAATTTTCTTTATAAAATTTCATCGAATTTGCTTTTATTTCAAAATAAGTTCCATCACGGTTTATTTGAGTAGCTTTAAGATATTTACCACTATTATCAGACCCTATTACGTACTCAACAACTTTATTTCCTCCCCATTTTGATCCATCATAAGTATGATATAACTCACTTAAGTATATTTTATTATTAGAAGTATAGTATTTGCCTTCTATCAAGTTTGAGTTTATAAAATATTGAAAACTACCATCTTTCTTAAAGTTGTAGATGTATGTGTCAGTTCCACTTAAACCTAAAAACTTGTAGGACCACATGCCAATTAGCCCAGAGTCTGTACTTGTATTTGTCTTCTTTTTCCATTGAGCATGATAAATCACTTTCTTTTTAACCTTAGTTGTGGTTGTAATCTTTTTTCCATTCACTTTCTTTGTATACCAACCTTTGAATTCGTATCCTGTTCTTTTTGGTGCTTTTAGAAGTTTCCCTATCTTTGCATTGGTTTTAACTGTAGTTGTTGTGGTTTTTGCAGTTCCAATTTTTCCACCATTAGCATTCCCTGTGACTTTCACCTTTTTAGGTGCAGCATCAACAGCTTGAACAGATCCTAATGCTACTGTAACCATTAATATAGCTATTATAGCTATAACAAATACAGAAAATAATTTTTTCATTTTCATACTTAATCCTTCATATTATAACTCATATTTTTAAAATTTTATTGCATAATATATAAGATATAGTCTATAAAACAAATTATATAAATTTATCTAAAAAACAAAAAGCTCCAAGAACTCCACACATTTAAAAAAAAAAAAGGAAACTAAAAACGATCACTAAAAATTTACTAAAAAATAAGAAAAAATAACAAATTTAAACATAACACACGAATTTGCAATAAAATAAGCTAAATAAATTCTCTATAAAATTAAAAATAAAAAATACACTAATAACACTAAAAAGCTAAAAAGTGAAGTTGCAAGATCTTATAAATATCTAAGCATGAAATACTTGAGGTTGGATTATTACTGAGTATTAGTCTAAAAAGTTTTAATAAACACCTAAAAGATGCTCAAAAAGATTCGAATGAGAGAGTAAAGTTGTTCAAAAATGGTTTCATATTACATATCGACATATTTAGATATATAAATATGAATAATTTTTAATGAAAATTGAATAAAATAAAAATAAAGTAAATAAAATAAAATAAAATATATAAAAAAATAAGAAAATATAGATGGATAAACCATCTATTAATTAAAAATCTCTTTTTGTTTATTTGAATTCCATTGCATCTTTAGGGCATGCATCAATACATTGTTCACATAATGTACAGAAACCGACGAGAGGTAAGTTTTCTTCGTCATTGAGTTTTAGCATATCATATGGACAAACGTCTATACAGTCCTCACATTGATTACATTTAGATGGATTGAAAACAATTCTGTTTTTCTCAACAACTACACCATTGTGCAATTTATCAATAGGAGCTAAAGTTAAAGCGCCTTCAGGACATTTTGCAGCGCAAGCACCACATCTAACACACATGTTAAATGAAGGTTCTTTGTCTGTTTTAATATCGCCAGGTACTTGGACTCCATCTTTTCTAACTACACGAATAGCTTGAGAAGGACAATTACTAGCACAAGTTCCTAAGAAGTCACATTTTTCAGGATTGTTGACAACTCCTTCTTCGTTAGCAGGTTTTGCATCTCCCCATTCGACTTCTAAATCAATAGCGTCAACTGGACAGACTGTTTCACATAAACTACAAGCTGCACAAATAGAAGGAAGATCCACAGATAAATTATTGTTAGCTTCGATGAAATCACCAGGACAATACTCAACACAAGTATTACATCCAATACATAGCTCTTCATTTAATGTGAATGAAGTGATATCTTTTGAACGTTTTTCAGGTTTTCTCTTAGAGATAAATACTGCATCCCATGGGCAAGTTTGAGAACAAACACCACATTTAATACAAGTATCAGCATCGATAGCTATTTCCCCACCAGTCTCTTCAAGTGTAATGGCATCAACTGGACATTCAGTTACACAAGTTCCACAACCAACACAATCTTCAATGAAAATCGGTTCGGTGATATTTAATTCACGAGTTTTAGGTTCTTTTATTCCTGGAATTCCAATTACTTCAACAGGGCAAACATTTACACATTTTTGACACATTACACAGAAACCATGCAAGTTTAAAGAATCTTCACAATCACATAATTTTAATGTTTGAGGAGGGCATACATCTACACAATCTCCACATTCATCACATTTAGCTGGATTATAGACTATTCTTGCTTGGGTCTCTCCACTTTCATCAAGGAGTAATTCATCTACATTGAGTGCACCTTGTGGACAAATTTCAACACATTTAGGTTCTCCACCACAAATATCACAATAGACGACATTATTCTCTACTTTGATAGCTGTAGAAGGACATGTTCCTTCACATGCTCCACACTTGATGCAGTCTTCTTGATTGACTACGATCATTTGTTACACTCCTTAGATTTTTTTAATTAAAGTGCCTTCACTATCATAAACTTCTATAGTAGCTAATCTCATTTGACTATCCATTGAGTGAGTAGCACATGATAAACATGGGTCGTAAGCTCTGATAACCATTTCCATTAAGTTGAAAATACTGTCATCAACTTCAACTCCAGGTTTAATATAGTCCTTAGCTACTCTCTGAATACCCATTTCCATAGCTGGGTTATTTTGTATGGTTGCAACAACAATATTAACATTGGTCATTAAACCATCGTCATCAGTTTTGTAGTGGTGTATTAAAGTTCCACGAGGAGCTTCTACGATACCTGCACCTTCACCAGCTACTCTTTCAATTGAATCTGGGAATTTTTGACCAGATAAATCTCCTTCTAAATGATTAACTGCACATTCAGCAGAAGCTAATAATTCAATTAATCTTGCCCAGTGGAAGAGTAATGGTGCTTGAGCATAACCAAATGCTGCTCGGAAATCATTTAAACGTTCTTGAGCAAGAGGTGCTGCATCAGGCATTTTATCACACACATTAATTCTTGATAATGGTGCAACTCTGTAAATACCTTCAGGGTATCCTAATTCTTTAATGTAAGGGAATTTTAACCAAGAGTAAGGTTTTACATGTTCTGCAACAACATCTAAGTATCCAAGACTGTTGTATTCATATTCGACTTTAGAACCATCTTTACTTTTAATTCTGATATCTCCGTTGTAAACATCCCATACACCATCATTAACAATACCACAGTGTCTGGTGTCTCCAAAATTACCAAGAGTAGAAGCTAAATCAATATTTTCTTCGAAAATAGGAATAGCTAAATCTAAAGTAGCTTGAGCTAACTCTACATTTTGTTGACATTTAGCAAGTAAATCTTTTTGAGTATCAGCGTCAAGTTCAGTGGATATACCACCAGGAGTAGATGAAGTTGGGTGAATTGGTCTTCCACCAACAGCTTTAACAACGTCTAAACCATTTTTCCTTATTTGGATAGCTTGAAGAGCTACTTCAGGCATGTCTTTAATTACTTGGAAAACATTTCTGGTTTTTCTTGTTGCATCAGGAATAACAAAGTCAGGTGCTGCTAAGAAATAAAAGTGCAATGCATGAGAGTGCATGTATGAACCCCAGTTCATTAATTCTCTCATTTTGTAAGCAGCTGGTAAAATCTCATCATCTTTAAATCCGAAACATTGATCAACAGCTTTTGCAGCAGCTAAGTGGTGTTGTACATCACAGATACCACAAATTCTTGGGACAATCCGAGGAGCTTCCTCAACAGGACGTCCTTGCATGAATTTTTCAAATCCTCTAAATTCCATTACATGTAATCTTGTATCTTCTACATTTCCTGCATCGTCAAGATGGACTGTGATTTTTGCATGTCCTTCAATACGAGTTACAGGTTCCATAGTAAGTTTTACCATAATTACTTACCTCCTTTTTGCATTTTTGCAGGTATTAAAGCAGATGCTAATGTGTAGGTATAGAAAGTACCGACAATATCATCTAACTGTTCTGCTACTTGTTCTGGATCTATAGTTTTATCTTCTTCTACACCATAATCAGATGCGATAGCACTAATCATTTTAGCACCTTGATCCATAACTTTAGAAGTAGGTCCATAACAACCTCTACATGGAATTGCTACAGCTGGGCACTCTGCTCCACATAAGGATACAGTAGCTGGTCCCATACATATTAATCCTTGAGGTATTAAACATAAATCATCTTCAGGTTTTCCAAGTTCGAATTGTCTTTTAATGACATCTACTGCTAAACCTTCAGGTGGTTTTTCTCTTGAACAAACATCACAAAGGTTTGTGGTTGGTAGTTCAATAGTTTCACCTTTTAATAAAGCTACAACAGCTTCTGCAACAACATCAGATCTTGGTGGGCAACCTGGAACAACTAAGTCCACATCAATTGCTTCATTTAATGGTCTGACTCTGCTTTCGAGTGTTGGTACTTCTTCATTAGGAATAACTCCTTCTTCATTAATAGTACTTGGAGAATTAATATAAGCTTCTTGTGTTAATTCATCTACAGTATGTAAGTTACCTAAACCAGGAATTCCACCATAAGCAGCACAAGTTCCATAACTTATAACAAAGTTCGCTTTTTCTCTTAACATTTCAGCTAATTCTCTGTTTTCTTCGTTACGAATTCCACCTTCAACAATTAATACATCAAGTTCAGGGACTTCATCATATTTAGTGTCCATTAAAACTGGTGAAAATTCAAATTCAGCTAATTCTAAAACATCTAATAAAGATTCATGAAAATCAGCAATTGATAAGTGACAACCAGAGCAACCTCCGAGCCACATAGTTCCTATTTTTGCTTTTTCTGCCATTTTATTTCCTCCGCTTAGGCCTCAGCATCTAACTGCTTTTTCAATGGTGCAGGACCTAAATCTTTAATTCGGTTAACCATCATTTTAACAGTTTCTGCGAATTTTTCACCTTCAGATGCAGAAATCCAGTCGTGATAAATTCTTTCTCTACCGATTCCTATATCTTCAGCTAACTTATAAATTAACCTCATTCTTCTGTCTAACTTATAGTTACCTGCATCATAATGGCAATCACCATGGTGGCAGCCTGCAACAATTACACCATCTGCTCCTTCTCTGAATGCCTTCAATACAAATTGAGGTTCAATTCTTCCAGAACACATTACCCTAATAACTCTGATATTAGGAGGGTATTGCATACGAGCTGTACCTGCAGTATCTGCTCCTCCATAGGAACACCAGTTGCAACAAAACATTACAATTTTTACGTCATCTTCAGCCATAGAGTTTCCTCCGCTTTAATATTTTTAAATTTATTTATTAAATTTTTTTATTTTTCTATTTAAAAAATCCATTAGGAATTTAAATAGCACATATACATGTATATTCAATAAAAAAACAACAGTTAAGCTAAATTAACATTTTTATTGATTATAGCTTGTATTATTATTAAAATAGCTTTTATCAATTTATTTCAATAAAATATTGATAATTCCATAAGGTTTATGGACAAATCATTGATAAATCAATAAATAATAATAATTATGTTGTATTTTATTTGTACCTTAATGAGCTAGCTCAGCATTACATCAATGTACTGTTTATAATTTTGTTTAATCTTAATATAAAGGTTACTTAGAAATCAATTTAGAAAGATTTATATATGATATTAAGTTTTTAAAAAAATTTAATAAATTTTAGCTAAAAATGATTAATAATCTATTATAGGGATAAAAAAAAGTAATTATTGATTGATTTGATTATAAAAATTAAAAAAATAGAAATATTTCAATAAAAGCTATTTTAATACTTTTATAAATCTTAAAATAATTTAAATTATTATATCAAGTAAAAATAATAGATTTGAATAGTTATTTATTTAATAAAATAATTAGATATAGTAAAAAATTTAATTTTATTTAATAAGTATTATTGTAAAATTATTATTAATTAATTAAATATTATTTATTATTTCTATTATAGCTAACAAAGATATTTCAATGCTAAATATAGTAATTATAAAATTTAATAACTATTCTACTATAAAATAATTAAAAAAAATATAAAATTTAATAAATATTCTACTATAAAATAATTAAAAAAATTATAAATATTATATTAATATATAATATTATAAATATGATAAATAAATTAAAATAAACTTTTATTGAAATAATAAATTATATAAATCAAAATTTTTTAAACTAAATAAAGATTTAATTATATCAAAAATAAAATTTTGTTTTAAAAAAATATGTATATTAAATTAATAGATATATTCTTAATAAAATAATGCATTATAGGTGGCGATTAATTGTTACTTGAAATAACTGACTTAGCAGTTGAAGTGAACGGTAAGCGTGTTCTAAAAGACATTGACTTAACCATTAAAAAAGGGGAGGCTCATGTGCTTTTAGGGCCTAATGGGGCTGGAAAAAGTACCTTGTTTATGAGTATCCTTGGGTTTCCAAAGTATAAAGTTGTAGATGGAAGTATCTTATTTAAAGGTGAGGATATAACTTCTCTCAATACTACTGAAAGAGTGAAATTAGGAATTGGAGTTAGTTTCCAAAATCCTCCAGCTATTAGAGGGGTTAATTTAAAAGATCTTTTAAAAGTTGAAAGTGGACATGAAAGAGGAGAAGATTTATCTCCAGAAATGCGAGCTTTAGCTGATAAACTCAAATTTAGTGATGAATTCCTTGAAAGAGATGTGAATCTTGGTTTTTCTGGTGGAGAAGTGAAACGTTCAGAAATACTTCAATTACTTGCTCAAAAACCAGATTTTACAATGTTTGATGAACCTGATTCTGGAGTGGACATTGAAAATGTTGAACTACTTGCAGAAGAAATTAGAGTACTTTTAGATAAAGATAAAAAACCAGGTCAACGTAAGAGATCAGGATTACTTATAACTCATTTAGGATATATACTTAACTTTGTTGGAGCAGACATGGCTCATGTTTTAATGGATGGAAAGATAGCTTGTTCTGGAAATCCTAATGAAATATTACATGATATTAGAAAAGAAGGATTTAAAGGATGTGTTGAATGTGCGAGATGTATTACAAAGAGCTGAAAAAGCAAAGAATAAAAAGGCAGCTACTGGATCCGACATTGACCTTGATGAATTTATAAAGGAAGATAAAGAAGAACACGAAATCGTAGACAGCATCCAAGATATCCCAAAAAATGTCAAAGAGACTCTTTTAAAAGTAGGAGTAGATGCTTCTGAAAATGAGCGTTCAGGATCATTTATTCAAATGGACCAAAGTACTATTTATTCAAGCCCAATGTCTGAGTCTATAGAATTAATGAATCTTGAAATGGCTTTAGATAAATATAATTGGTTAGATCAATACATGTGGAAAATAGTATCTCCAGATAGTGATAAATACACAGCACAAGCTGCAATTCGAGAACAAGAAGAAGGAACTAAAAGTGGATATCTCATAAGATCTGCACCGGGTTCTAAAGAAGTATTCCCATTACAAGCATGTATGTTCATAGGGGACGAAGCAGTTATGCAAACCGCTCACAATATAATAATAGCTGAAGAAAATTCAGAGATTCATTTAATCACAGGTTGTGCAACTGGAGAAGATGTTTCATCTGCACTTCATGTTGGGGTTACAGAGTTTTATCTTAAACCTGGAGCAAAAATAACATTTACAATGGTTCACAATTGGGCAGAACAAGTAGAAGTAAGACCAAGAACAGGTATAAGAATCGATGACAATGCCACATTCATTAATAATTATATTCTTACAAGCCCCTTAAAATCAATTCAATCTTATCCAACCGCATATTGCCATGGTAAAAATTCAAAATCCCTTTTCCAAAGTATTCAAAGCGGTCACAAAGATTCCATTATCGATGTTGGATCACGAGTATATTTAAGTGGTGAAGGTTCACGTGCTGAAGTAATTTCAAGAGCAGTATCTCATGATGAATCAAAAATATACTCCAGAGGTCACTTAGCAGGTACAGTTCCTGGTGTAAAAGGCCATCTTGAATGTCATGGTCTTGTTCTCTCGGATGATTCTATGATTTATGCTGTTCCTGAACTTGAAGCAAGTGCTAATAATCTTGAAATGTCTCACGAAGCAGCTGTTGGTAAAATCGATGAGGAAGAAATTTACTACCTTACTGCAAGAGGTTTAACCGAAGAAGAAGCTACTTCCATGATTGTTAGAGGTTTCCTTAGTATGGACATAACTGGACTTCCTCCAGAATTAGCTAATGAAACAAAAAAGATGATTGATATGAGTTTAGAAGGTATTTAATCTTCTAAAAAAAATTTAATTAAAAAAAAAAGTTTAGAAGATACTTAATCTTCTAAACAAATTATTTCTTAATTAAAATAATATATCTCTTTTTAAAATTAAATCTATAAAAATAATATATCTCTTTTTAAAATTAAATCTATAAAAATAATATATCTCTTTTTAACATTAAATCTCTATAAAATTCACTACATTTATATCTAATTTAAGTATTTTTTATTTTGACTATATTTCAATATAAATTATAGGATAATATTGTTTTTGATTTATTAAATTAATATAAAAATAATAATATAATATTAATTATAGATAATTATTTATATTATTAAAAACATAATATTAATGTTTATAATTTAATAGATAAATGAAATCAATAAATTAATTCTTATTTTTAAAATTCAAAAACATTCAATTTTCACTATTTTAAGGTTTTTAATAAATTTAAAAAAATTTAATATAATAAATAAATATTATATATTAAAAAACAATTTTAAATAATTTAAAAAATATAATATATACTCTAAATATACAATAAAAATAATTAAAAAAATATAATATATAACTCTAATATACAATTAAAAATTTAAAAAATTAATAATAATTCATAAGGATAATTTAAAAAATAGAGGTAGATTAATGGACACTCTCAAAATTGATGATAATCCACTAGAATTAGCTGAAAAGATTATAAAGGATATAAAATACTCTAAAGAAAGGGGTTTGTTAAAATGTGTACAATGTGGAATGTGTACATCAATGTGCCCTGGAGCTAAAAATTCTGATTATAACCCTCGAATGATGATTGAAAAAGTTCTTGAAGGAGAAGAATCAATAATCGAAGATGAAAACATATGGAATTGTTTTTATTGTTACACTTGCCATAGTATCTGCCCAGTTGGAAATAGTGCATGTGAAGTTAATCAAGTTCTCAGGCAAATAGCTATAGACAAAGGGATAGCTAATAGAGAAGTAGGTCCTTTTGCAGGGTTTGGAGATGTTATGATGGATTTAGGTCTTGGAGGAATTCCTTATAATTTCCATGATGATTTAACAAAAGACATTGGAAAAGAATGGAAAGAAAAAAACTTAAATTTAGATGAAATAAGAAAAGAATTAGGACTTAAACCTTTTAAAATGCCAGAAGAATCTATTAAAGAAATAAGAGCTTTGCTTAAAAAAACTAATCTTGATAAAAGAATTGAAAAAATCAAAGAATAATAAAAATATTAAAAACGATTGTAACTTAATATTAATTTTAGATACTAAATTTCATAGAAGGTAAAGAAATGCGAAAAATACCTGATAAAAATGTTATGCTATTTAAAAGCTGTTTAGTCAGTGGAGAATATCCGGGAGTAGAATCATCCACTAAATATCTATTTGATAAGTTAGGAATTGAATATATAGTTGATGATAGACAATCTTGTTGTACAGGACTTGGTCATTACTCCGATGTTTTTGATCAATTATCCACCACAGTTATTGGAGGGAGGAACTTCCATATAGCTAAAAAAACACAGCACACAAATATAGCTATGATGTGTGCAACTTGTTATGCGATTCATAAGAAAGTAGCTAAACTATTAAATGAAAAGGATGAAGTTAGAGATAGAGTCAATGAGATTTATGAAGAAGTGAATCTTAGTGAAATGAAATATATCCCCGGTAGTATTGACCCCTCAAACAATATATTCCATGTAGTTGAGCTATTATTTAACAAAAAAGATGAAATAGCTAAAAATGTTAAAAAAGACTTATCAAAATTTAGAATAGCTACACATCATGCTTGCCACTATTGTAAAGTCCAATATGAAGATACTATTGAGGGTTTTAGAGACCCTAAAATATTAGATGAACTTGTTAATAGTTGTGGACTTGAAACTGTCCCTTGGTATGACCATAAAAGAGCTACTTGTGGAGCAGGATTTAGACAAAGGTTTGTTAATAGAGATTTATCTTTGAAAGTCACTACTGATAAATTATTATCCTTAAAAGATGAAAAAATAGACATATTAGTTCACATGTGTCCAAATTGTCAAATGCAATTCGATAGATACCAAAATTTTATTGGTGAGGATTTAAACATTGATTTTAATATTTTTCATCTTAATATTGCTCAATTTATAGCACTTGTCACAGGTGGGGATCCTTATAAAGTTGTAGGAATCCAAACACACACTGTTCCTATAGAACCTTTAATTGAAAAAATTGAAGAATTTTCTTCAAAAGAAAAAGTAAAAGAACTAGACAGTGAATTAGCTAAACAGAATTAGTAAATAAAAAGAACTATGGGATCATTAATAAACAGTGAGCTATACTTGCCATATAAAAAAATTATAAAAAAATATTCAAAAAAAATATTCAAAAAAAATTATAAAAAAAATTATAAAAAAAATTATAAAAAAAAATTATAAAAAAATATTAAAAAAAAATAAAATTTTATAAAAAAAATATTAAAAAAAATAAAATTTTATAAAAAAAATATTAAAAAAAATAAAAATTTTATAAAATAATTAAAAAATAATTAAAAATTATAATTAAATTAAACCTTATAAAAATGATTAAAATGAACGAAACAAACCCCCCTATTTCCGCAAAACCAGATTTACGTGTTGGAGTATTTATTTGTAGATGTGGAGGAAATATTTCAGATATTGTAGATATAGAAAAATTAAAAAATTCTATCAATGCAGATGTTGTTGAAGAATTTGAAAATTTATGTTCTCTTAATGGTCGAAAGATAATAAGAGACAATATTGTCAACAAGAATCTTGATAGAGTTGTGATTGCAGCATGTTCTCCTATTAGTCATGAAAAAACATTTCAAGATTATATTCAACCATTAAACCCCTATCTTATGGATATGGCTAATCTTCGTGAACAATGCTCATGGGTCCATGATGATAGAGAAAAAGCTACTGAAAAAGCTACCACTCTTATAAATGCCTCAATTGAAAAAGTTAAGCAATCACAAGCTGTTGATCCTATTCTTTGTCAAACCCCAGAAAGTGCAGCAGTTATTGGTGGAGGAATATCTGGGATTAGTGCAGCACTTTCTTTAGCTAAACAAGGTGTTAAAACTTATTTAATTGAGAAAAAACCTTCAATTGGTGGAAACATGGTAAAAATTGGAAAAGTTTTCTCACCAGTAAAATTAGCTGAAGAATGCGGAATGTGTTTATTAAATCCTGTGATGAATGAAACCGTTTGGCATGATAATATTGAAATTTTAACAAATGCTAAAGTTTTAAGTGCGGAAAGAAGAGCTGGGAATTTCAGTATACTTCTTGAACGTCAACCAAGATATGTAGACCCTGATAAGTGTATTTCCTGTGGCAAATGTATAGAATCCTGCCCTGTTGAAGTTCCAAATAGATGGGATGAAAATCTTTCTATGAGAAAAGCTATTTACAAGCCATTTTCCCAAAGTTTTCCTGATGCTTACACAATTGATATGGAAAATTGTGAAAAATGTGGAAAATGTATGATTCAATGCCCGATGGATGCTATTTATCTTAAAGAAGAAAAAGAAATGATTCCTTTAAATGTTGGGGCTGTTGTATTAGCTACAGGACACACTACCTTTGACCCGAACCTTAGACCAGAATATGGATATGGAAGATATCTAGATGTAATAACTCAAAGTGAACTTGGCCGTATAATGGGAGTAAATGGACCTACCAAAGGTAAGTTAAAAATGATGTCTTCAGATAAAGTTCCTCGAAGAGTGGTTATGATTCAATGTGTAGGTTCAAGAGATGAAAAACCAGATGGTCATAAATATTGTTCAAAAGTTTGTTGTATGGTAGCTTTAAAAAATGCCAACATAATCAAAGCTAAATATCCTGATACTGATGTAATTATTTGTTATACTGATATGCGTACTCCTGGAATGTATGAAAAGTATTATAAGCACGGACAAGAAAATGGAATAAGATTAATTAGAGGTAGACCTGGAGAGGTAAATAAGAAAGGAGATTCCCTAGTAGTACGTGTTGAAGATACTTTAAATAAGAAATTTTCTGAAATTGAAACCGATATGGTAGTGTTATCAACAGCTTTAGAGCCATCCAAAGGAAGTAAAGAAATAGCTGAAATAATTGATGTTGGATTAACCGAAGATATGTTTATTAAAGAAGCTCATCCAAAAATAAAACCTGTTACTACTGATGTTAAAGGAGCATACGTTTGTGGAACTGCTCAAGGTCCTAAAGACATTACTGATAGTATAATGCAAGCTAATGCTGCTGCTTCAAAAGTAGCTGAAATTATGAATGACGGGCTTGAAATTGAACCATTTATAGCTGAAATTGATGATGAGAAATGTAATCTATGTGAAAAATGTATTTCAATTTGTAAATATAAAGCTATGTCTGTAAAGGATGATCAAATTTACATTGATCCAATGTCCTGTTCAGGATGTGGAAGATGTTTGACTGTTTGTGAACCTAGAGCTATTAATATTCATGGAAATATTGATGAAAAAATATTTGCTACAATTTCTGGAATGTTAAAAGGTAAAAAAGATGGTGAAAAGAGAATTCTTGTATTCCTTGATCAAGTAGGTTATACTGCAGCTGATAATATTGGTGTTAATAGAGTTAGCTATCCAGAATCAATGCATATAATTAAAGTTCATTCAGTTAACAGAGTAATGCCAAAACATATAATATATGCTCTTAAAAATGGTGCAGACGGAGTCTTCATAGGAGAATATCCTGGAGACTTAATGTATGAAGAAGTAGAAAAGAAAATGAACCAAATAAGAGACGAAATAAAAGAACATGGAATGAACCCTGAAAGACTTCAATTTTCAAATGTTTACATCCCTTATTTCAGAGGCCTTGCAAAAAAATTATCACAATTTGATGATAAAGTTGGGTCAATTAGTGAAGGTAAGTAAAATTAAAAATAACAAAATAATACGATAAAGATGGGTAAAAGTAAGTAAATTAAAAATGAACAAACTAAGTAAATTAAAAAACAACAAACGAAATAAATTAAAGATGAATATAATTAAAGAAAAGAGAATTAAAAAATAAAAAATATATAATTATTAAGAAATATCAAATTGAATAATAACATCAAATTGATTATTCTGTAACAATAATAAATTCTCCGACTTTTTCAACTTTTGCAAAAGGAACCAATAACAAATCTCCATTTCTTTTAGCGCCTTTTACATGAACATTACGTTCTTGTCCGATTCTAATAGCTATATCAACTATTTTACCAGTTTTTTCATTGATAACAAGTTCATCAAGAGAACCAAGAATGCGTGCATTGTTTGTAGCTACTTGATAACCTTTGACTTCACTCCATAATTTTTCTTCCTTTTTAGGGATATTGTTCTTATTTTCCATTATTTCACCATTAATCTTATTATAATATTACTTGTTTATATAGTTTTAGTTTATTAGTTTATTATTTATATAATTATATCTTAAATTTAGTTATATATTATATTAATAATTATATTTAAATATATTTCTATAATAATAAAATTAAGTAAAATAATTTCTATAATAATAAATATATTTTATTTAAAAAATTCTATAATAATAATTATATTAAAAAATTCTATAATAATAATTATATTTAATAATATAATCCAAATAATAAAATTAAATAATAATTTCTATAAATAAGATAATTAAAATATTATTTGAAAGATATTAAATACCATTGATATTTAAATATTATTTAATATGTTTTTATCCAATAAATAATTAGCTAATTTAACATCATCAATAGTATTTATATTTAAAGCTAACTCTACCTTAGGAATTATTAACTTTTTTTCATCTTGAACCTTATTTTCACTTATCAAAACATTTAATCCAGAAGGTACAAGATTATCAAAATTATAAGATGGATTAATACCATATTCCTCAAAAATAGATAAAGGAACTAAGACAGACATTGCTGGGAAATCATTTTCTAAATATGCTTCTAAAACATTATCAATTATTTCTGAAGAAACAAAAGGTAAATCTGTATTTATAAAAACTAGTATATCTTTATTAGTCTTTTTTTCAAAGTTTGAAAGTAAAAAAGAAAGATCTTCTAAATAGCCATTTCCAGGAGTTTCTATATAATTATAATAATCTTCATAAATATTAAATTCATTATCGTCATTTAGATTATTGCATTTATTAGCATTATTAAATAATCTTTTAGCTAAGAATTTAGTAGTTTTATGAGTATGGGGACTTGTAGCTACCACAATTTTTTCAATATATTTAGAATTTTCAAGATTTTTTAGAACATACTCAATTAAAGGTTTATTTCTAAATTTAAAAAGAGGTTTTTCGATATCACTAGCTAATCTTTCTCCCTTTCCTCCAGCCATTAATATAGCTATAATCATTAAATAACCTCAATTTCGAATTATAATTATTATAATAAAAATAAAAAGATATAGAATTAATTTAGAAATAAAAAAATATAAAATTATAAAATAATAAAATTATAAAATTATAAAATTATAAAATAATAAAATTATAAAATTATAAAAAAATTATTTCTGTTGTAATTTTCTTCTATCTTTTAAAATACACGGTCCTCCTTGTTTTCCACCTATTGGAACCCTAATTGTTCCCATAGAATTCATACAACGAGCCATTATAGCTGAACCTAAAGCTAAACCATCAGAAACGAATACACAACTTTCAAACTTGTCTTTAGTGTATTCTAAAATTAATTCAGGTTTTTTACCAGTAATCCCTGCTCTTCCAGTAATTCCTAAAGCAGAACCTGGAATAATAACATTTTCTTCAAAAGCAACATTTAAAAGTCTATCAACAATCATTGCACTAACATGGTCCATGGTAGCAAATAGTGTAGATAAACCATAATTGTTATAAAGTTCTTCACCTAAAGTAATCAAATCAGGAATTCTATCACCATTTTCACCAACATCACAACCAATTAAACAAGTACCTGCTTTTTCAGCTGCTTCTGGTTTAAGAGGAACTGTTCCAAATCTATCACGATCCATTGGAACCTTTCTAATATCTATTATTTTGTGAACTTTTTCTGCATTAATTTTCGCCTGTTTCCAATCTGCTTTTTTAAGAATATCTTTAGAATATAAATCTATAGCAGCTCCTCCATTTTTATCCACTTGATCTGTTCCTCGAACAAGAGAATCAGCTATAACACCAGCAAGACCTAAAAAATTACCTACAGTATGAGCATAAGGTTCATCATCATTAACAATACGTCCCGCCAAAGTTGAACCAAAATCAATAGAAACACAAGGATTTCTGTAGTCAACATCGGTCCATTTAGCTCCAAGTTTTATACCTGCAGTAACAAGTTCTCCTTCCATTTCATTAGATACAACTTCTTGACCTTGAGGAGGAAGTACACTAACAACCGCTCCATCAAACATTACCTTATCAAGAAGAGTAAAATCTTTTAACCTATCTGGAAAATTATCAATAGACATAGCAGGAGCCATTTTTCTTGGTGTAACACCTGCATCAAGACAACCATTAGCTAAAGCAATAATAAGCTTTCCACTCTCCTCAGGAGTGGCAAATCCAGCAGTAACTCCTGTTGAACGAACAACAAAATCCAAATCATTTTCAATATCAATATGTGCTTGTTTTGTAGCTTCAACAACCGTATTTTTGACCATTTCAGCTACAGACTCTTTTGAAAGTTCAATTCCCCATACAGTTTTACCAAAGACTTCTTCATCATCTTTTGGTGGGCGAATATCTCTTGTCATGTGAACATTTTTCTTTATAAGATAACTTTCACTTGTTACAAGATTGGTTGCACTTATAATACATTTAGTAGTAGTATTTCCAAGTTCAACAGAACCTGCAATATAATATTCATCAACTTTCATATTGTATCCTGCCCCAGCAGTTTTTGCTGTAAAAGCAGAAGATTTTAATGATTCAAATTTTTTAAATTGGCTTTTAGCTATTACAGGTTTTGGACCAAATAGTTTACTTAAAAAAGACATTTTTTCCCTATTCCTTTAAACAATTAATTTAAAATTATATATAACTTATATAAATAATATTATAAAAAGAACATATATATTTTATTAAAAAATTATGAAAATATTTAAAAAAATTATATAATTAATATAAAAAAATAAATAAAATAATAAAATAAATAAAATAAAAAAGATCTAAATTAATATAAAAAATATTGAATATAATAAAAAAATAAATTAAAAATACAATAGAAAAAATAAGTAAAATAAATAAAATAAATAAAATAAATAAAATAAATAAAATAAATAAAATAAAAAAAAGCTAAAATAATAGTAGATAAAGTATATTTAATTTTATTAAAAGTATAAAAAATACTTTAATCATCCTCTATTTTACAGGTTCCCCCGGAAACAGTACGAACTAAATGAATAGTACAGGGTGCAAAATGGACAACTTCTTCAGATACACTACCTAAAAGATGTTTATCAACAATACTTTTACCAGTACCCATAACAATAACATCTGCACATTTATCCTCAGCTAATTTAACAATTACTTCAGCAGGTTTTCCTTCCATTAATATTTTTTTTAAAGAAATATTTTTATTATTTTCTAAGTCAATAGCTTTTTCGAAATCATTTAAAAAAGTTTCACCTTTAGCTTTAAGATCGCTAACCATTAATTCCTTGATACTTTTTGGTGTTAAAAAAGGAACAGAATCGTCTACAACATACAAAACAATTAAATCAACAAATCTTTCACCTATTAGGTCTAAAGTACTTTCTACTAATTCTCTTGTGTAATTCCCCATTATAGGAACTAAAACAGTTTTATACATACAATCCTCCAAAATTATACTTAATTTACTTATTAATAATTTTTTACATATGATTTATTAAGTCTATAATAATTATTTTATTAGTTTATATAATAATTTTTACTGCCTATTTCAACCTAATATAATTACGATATTGTTATATTAAGTAAGTACAAAAATTCTTAAAAATGCATATAACACATAAAATCCTATGAGAAACATTCCTGAAAACCTATTTAATTTCATGCCATTATATTTCATAATAATCAAAGTTAATGCATATATCCCTATCATAACCGGAGCATCAAAGTAAAGAGAAAGTTTTTCTATAGGGACCGATAAAAAAAGTGCAGGAATCCCTATCCCCATTAATATATTAAAAGTGGCACTTCCAAATACGGTTCCAATAGATATGTCATGTAAACCTTTCATAGCTGAAGATAATGTTACAACTAATTCTGGAATACTTGTACCTATTGATAATGTAAAAAGACCCATAATAGCTTCAGGAATTCCAAAAGTCCCTGCCAAAAATTCCGCACTGGAAATTAAGAGTTGACATCCAATACCCAACCCAACAATACCTAATATAACAAATAAAACACTTTTAATCTTTATAGTTTTTTTCTTATTTTCTAAAGCATTTTTAAAATCAGGAGATTCATTAGCTTTTTCTTCAATTATTTCTTTCTTTTTACGGATTTTTTCTTTAGTAACTTTTATATTTTCAGAATCATTCTCTTGATCTTTAATTAAAACCCTCATATAATAAATATAAATAATTATCATTACTACAGAGGCAATACCTGAAATTTGAGGGTTTCCACTCCAAACTCCATAAATCATAAATATTAGAAGAACAATCCCTGTAACAATTGACATTAATCCATCTCTATTGATAGATTTTTTATCAGCTTTGATAATACCTGTGACAGTAGCAGTTATACCAAGAATTCCAGCTAAATTCCATATATTTGAACCAATGACTACGCCTACTCCCATTTCAGCATTGCCTCCAACAGAAGCGATAAGTGCTGAGCCAAATTCTGGGAGAGAAGTTCCAATAGCTGCAGCTGTAACACCAAGAAGAATCTGAGATATTCCCAATGCAGTTCCTATCTTTACAACATTGTCTACAAAAATGTCTGCAGCTTTTATAACTATTAATAAAGATATGATAAGAACAATAGCCCATCCAATGATTTCAAACATCACTACCTCTCCTATAAATAAATATTATTAGAATAATTTAATTTTATTTAATTATAATACATTTTTTATTCCTAAAATTTTTCTAAACATAAACTATATAATTTAAACCTTATAAAACTATTGAATTTTTAGTTGAAAAATCTAAAATAAATATATAAAAAAATTGTTTTATGAATTAATGCTTTTTATAGAAAAGATGATAATATTATAGATTACTATATAATTAAATTACTAAAAATAGTTAAAATTAAAATTAAAAAGATAAAATTAATTAAAAACAAAAAAAGAATTAATATTTTAAAAAAAAAAATAAAATTAGATTAGATGATAAACATCTAATCAAATCAAACATGAAGTTTGTTTATTAACCTTTAAAAAATACTTAGAGCATTTTCCAAATAGGGTGTTCTTCAACAGGTTCGGTTCCCATATCTTTAGCAGCTTCAGCTATGAAAATATCAGCCATAGCACAAGCAGGGAATGCAATTTTTGCATTTTCAATAGGACCAAAGAGAACGAAATCTCCACCAGCCATTTGTTGAATAAGATTAGAACCTATATCACAAACAGGCCAAGCTTCTTTGTGTTCTTTTTTGTAAGTTCTTAACCAATCCCATGCAGACGGTACATTGTGAATACCAGAACCTACAGGATATCCCCATTTACTTTTAACAGCAAATGAAGTTCTTACAGCTACTCCTGCACCTTGTCCGAGAGGGGTAACAGCTGTATCCATTAAAGGTTTAGTAATTCCACATTCATCAGCCATAGGTAATAAACCTTGGTCAATAGTTCCTGCACCATTATCCCACATATCGATTTTACCATCAATAGTTGGGTTCATTGGATTAAATCCTAATACAATAGAAGCAGTCAAATCAGATTCTTTTACAGCTGCAATTTCATCAGCTTCTGCTGCCATGTTAAGGGAATTATAAATAGCCCTTTCAGCTAATCCAGCTTCAGTAGCATACTGAGCTCCTGCAACTCTTGCATCACCAGAAGTAGAATCTATAAGGAACGGTTTATCACATATATCACCAACAAACTCTAAGTACTTTACTAAAGCTTTTTCTGTTTGTCCAAAAACTTGTACTAAAGTAGGGTTTCCAGTGACATCAGACATTTCTTCCATAGTTTTAATTCTTTCTTCTGCAGCGTCTTTATCAAATATACCTTCTTTTTCATCTTCAATAATCTTGTGTCCACCATAAAAGATGGTACCTGCTAAAACAGTTGGATATTCTCCTGGCTGGCCTCCAATTTGTACTCCAGCTATATCCAAAACTTCTTGTTCTTTATCAAACCTAAACATTTATAAACCTCCATCTTAGAGTTATATTCCTAATAATGATGTAAGTCCGATTTTAATAATTACAACCATTATTATAAGACCTATTATTATACCATATAAAATACCAATATCTCTACCAGTTTGTTGACCTAATCTTTGGTAATATTCACCAATAGAAAACTCAACTTTTTCTTCAATATCGTCTAACCGTTGGTTAGCTTTATTGTAATCATCTGCAGAGACAAGTACTCGAGGTATTGTATTTTCATCAGACATTCATAACACCTCTTTAAATCAATTTTGCTAGAAATGGGATTAATACAACTAATACAAATGCAATAGCTAATCCTAATGCAATCCCTGTAAATCTAGTGGAAATTAATCCTGCGAATAATCTTCCTTCTCTCCCAATTAATTGAGAACGGTATTTTACATCTTCAGATACTTTTCTAATACCTCGGATATTTGGTTTGTTAGATAATTTTACCATAATCATAACCCCCTAAAATATTCCTAGGAATAAAAATCCAATAACCAATGTAAAAATTAGTCCTATCATTATACCTTGAACCTTACCAGAATAGTTACCAGCAAAATTCTTTTGTACAGCAGCGACCATTTTTACTTGTGTCTGAATGTTTCTCATTCTTGCCTCAATTAAAGCGGTTTCAGCAGCGACAGGTCGAATTTCTTCACCGTCATCTTCCTCATCTCCAGCATCATCGAGAGAAATCACAAAAGCATCTTCTTCAAATGCTCCAGGATCTTTTTCAATACACTCTTTAACTTTGGCTTCAATTGCACCAGCATCTTCATTATCAATCATATTGATAACTTCTACTTGAGATTGGAATCTTTCAATTCCTTCATCAGGAATGTTTTCAACATAAGGAATAGCTCCAGTAGCACCCATGATGCTTCTTTTTTCTGGATCTACACCATTTTGATGTAATGCTTCAAAACTTTGACCTGTAATATGCCCTTGTACTTCAGATCCACATAATATTAAGAATCTAATGTTAGGGTTTGAAATTATATTAGCTACAACTTTCTCAATACCAAGATTTTCTGTTTTACATGGTCCAGCAATAGCTGCACCTGCTCCAGCAGGAACATCTTCATTGTGAGAACCTAATGTTGTAGCAGCAACAGGACTTTCAGGATCTCCTGTAATATAATCCCCATTAATTATTGGCCAATTATCTGCAGTTGGTTTTTTATCTGCCATCTATAAAACCCCCAAAGCCACTAATAGTGGAAGTAAAGCTATTAAAACAAACAGACCAATGACAAATCCATAAGTCATATTTGTAAGCATACCTGCAGTAATATAAACACCTTCTCTTCCAGGATAAGCTCCCTCAGAAACAGTGCTTGGATCTAATGAATTCATTAAATCATCAGCTGCAGCCTCTAATGTGGTAATTTCATTGTTAATATCATCCATTGAAAGTATTAATACTTCTCTTCCGAGAGCCGCTCCGATCATACCAGTAGAGGGATCGAGAGTTAAGCTATGCTCAGGAACAACTTTTACTAAAGGTAACATTTCCATATTTTTTCCCCCTATTGTTCTTCAATTTTTGGCCATAATCCAGACCATTTAACAGATGCAGCTTCTTCAAATGATGCTAACACATAAGCTCTAAAGGATATAACCCATCCAATTGCGCCAACTAGTATAATAGCAACCCATAAAGGAATTCCTAACCAAGCGACAGAACTAGTAATAACTAAAAATCCAGTTATAACCATAGCTAAAAATCCAGTAGATACAGCTAATTTTAAGGTTCTAACTTGATTTTCATTAGGTCCTAAACATGCATTAAATGGATGTTGAATAGCCATAGTACACATTATAAAGAATAATGCTATAAATCCAGTTGCTATAACAGATGTAAGTATATCATTAAATGCATAGTTTCCAGCAATAGCTGAAGAAAATCCTAAAACGGATAATGCAGCCGCACCAGAAATTTCAGCAGTACATCTTTCTAATATAGGTATTTTCATTATCTTCAATACTTTAACAACTACGCCTATAATAAGACCTAAAAGCATTGCAACAACTAAAGCAAGAATTGGTCCTAAAATTGCAAGTCCACTTAAAAATGGAAGTGTAACAAGAGCAAGTCCAACTAATGCACCAACAATACCTATAGAAAGTGACATGTATCCTATGGAAGGTACCCCAGTACCTAAACCATAACTTGCAACTCTACGAATTGCGTCAGAACCCCATACAATAGCACAGACTGCTCCAATAGAAGCTAAAACAGGTCCGATAATAGGGTTAATTGGTACTAAATAAATTCCAAGAAGACCACCAATTATTCCTACAAGAAGTAAGATTTTGGCGTCTATAGCACCACCAGATGGTCCGCCAGCAGCTACTGACATTATGCAACACCTCCAGTGAAAAGAACAAATGCGAGTAAACTAATTACTATTGAAACAATAGCACAAGCTACTATACCAGTACCGATTCTTTTGAATTTAGGGTCGTGGAAACCTTCAATGGTACCACCAATATTATAAGAAGCGATTACTGCGTTAATGAAAAATATACCAACTGATAAGATAGCTGCCAATCCTGCCATTACAAGAGGATCATTAGGGAAAACAACTTTAGCAGCATCGTAAAGACCGTAGTAAACAAGTCCTCCACCAGCACCGCCAAGTAAACCACCTATGAGTCCACTTATGTAACAAACGGTTGGAATACCGTGACCTTCTGTACCAGAAGTCACATATTTTTCTTGATTTCTACCAGTGATTGGGTCAACATCGACTTTAGCAGAAGAAGGTACAACACCAACACCAAATACATAAATTACATTAGCAATTAACATGGTTATTCCCATCATTATCATTGCACCTACTGCACCAGCAATTGCAATCATATAAAATGGTTGACCTGTCATAGTTGCAGCTGCAATTAAACCAGTTAATCCAGCACCAGAAGCAAGCATTGCAGTTCCAGTACCTACTCCAGTAGCTGTTGCCATAGCTGCAGGAGCTCCTCCTACTGGTATGAAGTGTACACCTCCACCAATGAGGATTCCTCCAACTGTTATAAATATTATTAAACTTATTGGATCCAACATAACGAAACCTCCTTAATCTTCCTTATATGGTCCATATGTAGTTCTGGCAAAGTTTTCAATTCTTTCATTCATAATGATTAAAAGAATAATAATGATTAAACCAGCTACTAATCCCCCAACTAATCCGAAAACAACAGTTATCCAGAAACTAAGGAATACAACAGCACCAAAACAAAAACCAGTTAAAGGTCCACCAAACTTAGCACAGAAATTAACAACATCAATAGAGTTTCTTGCACCAACTTCAGCTTTAGTTACAATATCACCATGAATAGCTACAGGAATACCTCCACCAAATGGGTATTGTTGATATTCTCTTTCTGAACCATAATGAACATCCCCAGTAGAAGAACCAATAGCTCCAATAGTTATTCCCCATAAAACAGCAAGAAGAGGCAATGGGAAAATATGAGTTATGTCAGTTCCAGGTAAAGTCATTAAGTATGCTATACTAACAATACAAAAAGTAGTTATAAAACCATGACCTACAATAGGTCCTAAAGCTTGTGTCAATGCATCCATAAATAAAGGCTGTTCAAATTGAGATTGGCTTACAATCCTTCCCATGTGCGCTGTAACTGTATAAACAGCATGTACTAAAGCAGCTACAGTTGCACCAATAGCTATTGCAATTATAGGCAATAGATGCAAACCAGAAATCAAAACAAAAGCAATAGTTCCTGCGATACCACACCAGGTACCATATGCGACTGGTTCACCAGATACAGCCTTGTTTATCAATCGGTGTAAATGTCCCATTTGAGGAGCTAGCTGAACTTGTGAGTTTGGATTACTCATGGAACCGATATCAGATTCTAAATCTTCTGCGGCACCAGCAATAGTTGCAGCTGCACCCATCAATGCAACAACACCTAACGTAATAGGGTCCATATTTTTTTTCCTCCTTAATTTTTATTAAATTTACATTCATTACATTTTTCCACATTTTAAGTATATAATAAATACAATTTAATCAAATTAACCTAATCAATATAATTTATGTTATATGAAATTAATTTTCTAATTATTATTATATAATATTATTATACTATATCTCATGATTTAATGAATTAATGTAATTAATAAACATGATTATTAATAAAAGATTTTATTAAATATTAACAAAATTCTCTTATTATCTTATTATTCCAAATATAGTTTTAGTAATTTTAGTTTTGCTAAAACTGCCAATGCAATACTTTATAAATGAATCTATCAGTAAAATTTTATTTTTATGAAATTTTAATTAATTCTTTTATAATGAATGATAATTATTAACAAAATTATTTTTCTTTTAATTAGCTATTTAGCTTACTAAAAAAATAAAAAAAATAGGTGTTAAAACACCTATTTAGCTGGTATAATAAGAGTTCTTTCACCATCAGGCATAAATTCTCTTAATGCACCTTTTGCAATTTCAGCACGAGGTTGTGAGAAGTCAAAACTTAAGTTTTTATCTGCAAAACATATTTTAACTAATGCATTAAATGCAAATGCATCTCCACGAGCTGAGTGAGGAGATTGTGCAATACCTGCGTATTCACCTTGGTGTCCTACGTTCATTGCATAGTTAGGATAGTTTGGTCCTCTCATTTCAAGTGGTAATCCTTCGTCGTTTCTTATAGAGAATACGTTGGATGCACCACATTGATCTTGTAAATCGTAACCATAGAATCCTAATCTGGAATGTTGTTCTTTGTGTAAGTACATAGATAAATACCATGCGCTTAAACCAGTTTGAGCATTTCCAGTTGCGAAAGCGGTTGAACAACCAGCAGCAGCTGAAACAACAGAAGCTCTCTGAGAACCACCGAATTGAGTTTCAAGTAAAGCTGGATATTCTTCGAATTGTTCTAATGCATAGAAAGTTACTTCAGAACCTACATCAAGAACTGTGTCCATATTGTTTGGAGCTTCACACAAACCAAATTTGTCTTCCACATATTCTTTACCATAGTATGTGAAATCATCGAGAATGTTATCTGTGTAAGCAGCAGATGCGTATTGGGTAAATCCAACACCACCAGACATGTAAGAACCTAACCAAATTTGGTCGTATAATGCTGCGCCCATAGCTACAACATCTAATGCAGATCTTACAGGGTCATCTGGGTTAACTCTTGTGGATTGACACATATCAGCTAAGAAACCAAATGCAATACCGCCAGGTTCATTTTCTGCTCTTGCTCTTCTAACAGGTAAGTAAGTACCCATGTGAACAACTTCTGCGTGTTTGGATGCGTATGCGAAATCACCAGTAGCTCCTTCACCAGCACATTGATTATATGCAGAAATCATTGACATACCAATTTGCATAGCAGACCAACGTGAAGTGGTACCACCATCACAAACTCTACTTACGATAGTAGGGATTCTGACAATTTGCCATACTTTGTCTCCAACTTCAGCTTTTAAAGCTGCAGCTTGGTCATCAGGGAACTCTTTATTGATGTCTAAAACAAACGCTTTATCAATTTCATCTGCTAATTCATCATCACCAGTGAATATTTTTACATAACTGTCAGCCACAAGAGATGGGTGAGTTTCAACCATATGTTCTTGTACAACAGCTGCACCAGGCATAGCGTGGTTTACAGTTTCTAAATATTCAGTGATTGTTTCTGGAGTTACTTCCATACCTAATCTTTTTTCGATAACATTGTGTGCGGTATTTAAACCTACAATAACAGTTCTTCTGATGTCATCCCACATTTGTTGGATAGCAGCATTGTTAACGAAATGGAAATCGTCCCCTTCAACATAGGTGTCAGTAGTAGATACTTGGTAAGGCATCAATGCTCTTTGTCCAAGTGGAGTACCAACATCTGGGTTATATTGAGGAATTCCTCTTTTTGCAGCTACTTCTTTACCTGCGTTAACAAATTCAGTTTTCCTTTCAGATTGTTTCCAACCACCTAAATTATAGAAAGTGGTGTTTTTCTCTTCAGGAGCTTCTTTGAATTTTTCATTTAATGCTTTGATAAACTTTTTATCAGCCATATTAATCTACCTTCCTTATTCTGGACAGAATCCACCTTCGGATCTTCCGACGTGTATTCTGTGTAATATTTCTACAGCGTCTTTATCGTCCCTATAAGCTTCCCCATCTTTTCTGTAGATAGTGGTTTTCTTCTTTAAAGTTTCTTCGTCTAATGGCTCACCGAGTACAACAGGTTCATCAAGTTCTCTTCCAATTTGGTCTTTAACAGCTTCGACTTTTCCAGTTTCTTTGTTTAATATGAGTCTTCTTAACATATCAAACATCATACCATCTTCATCGAGTCTTAAAGAGTGACCGTGAACAGTTTTACCTCTGATTCCAGATCTTGCTGGGTCAAAGTATTCGGTTTCTAATAATTCTTTAGATATTTTTTCGAGATCTCTTTCTCTTGCTTCAACAATTTGTCTTCCAGACAAAGTACCTGCATCTACACCTCTAAATCTATTTAAGTAAGATCTAGATCTTAAGAAAGGTTGTGCTGGAGCAAAATACATTGAGTCGGTGAATTGAATATATCTTATTCTGTCACCTGCTTTAGCACCATCAATTGGTTCTACTAATTCTCTTATAATATCATCAGGCTCATCCATTTCATCTAATGGTGGGTGAACACTTTTGTATTCTTCACCTGGAGCTCTGTGACCTAATATTTTTACTACACCTTCATCAGATATATCTCTTAGCTTTTCTAACTCATAATCTGGGTCAGAAAAGTTTCTTCTATTTTCAGCTACCTGAGAGGTTCCTGGATAATATTGTGCCATAAATCATGCACCTCCTAATGCTAACTTAACTTTTCTAATAATCTCATCTAATTTTTCTTGGGAACATGTTTCTCCCCTAATAACACCACTAACAACATCAACAATTTTACCTTTAGTTTTTACTCCTTTGTTAGCCTCATCAGGCATAACTTTGGAAGTTTTAACACCAATTTTAGCAAAATCTTCAAAATCAACAGGATATTCACAAATAATAACACACGGACGATTAACATTACGAAGTATTAATCTTGCTTTATAAACAATATGGTTTTTAACTCCTCCTAAATGTACAACCAGTAACTTAAATTGAGTCATTTGTTCAATTTCTTTATCAGTTAAACCAAATCCTCCACTTGCACCAGGAGCATCAGAGGGAGTACCTGCACCAGCATTTAATATCATTGTGCTTGTTAAAACATTAGCCTCACGAAGCGCAAAAGTAATTTCACAAACAGGTTTTGTGATGTGTCTTCTTCCAGGAGACATAGCTACTGCAAGAGCATCACTTCCACATTCTGCAAAAGTGCCTCTTTGAGCAATTCCTCCTCCTTCGCCAAGACCCATTGTTTCACGGCAATCAACAACATGGGTGCAACGTCCAATCATGTAAACTAATCCTTATTAATTTAATTTATTCTTTATCCTTATCTTTATTTATAATAGTAACTCTGTCTGCGAGCTTAGCTGATTGATCAGTCATTCCGATTAAATCATCAGGAATATCTGTATCTCCATATTTTATATTATCAGATACAGTCTTTTCAGTTCTGATGTATTTTCCTATATTGATATCAAATCCAAAAGGAAGATATTCATTACATACTCCTCTGATTTCATCAATTGTTGATTCATTTGAGATTTCAACAAAAATACGACCAGTTTTAACTTTAAGCTCTATTTCTTTACCATTAACAGAGATTTGTCGTCTTTCAACATACTTAGGATTTTCATTAGGGTCTTCGGGTGGGAGTCTTGGTCCTTGAATAACTGTACGTTTAACACCATCAAGTTCTTCAATACCATTTAACAACATTTCAGTTGTGTCTGCTCCTAAAACTCTATGTGGAAATACTTCAATATCCATATATAATAATCCCCATAATTAGATTCATAATTATTCTATGATTGTTAAATCATATGAAAAATCATATAAGATTAATTAGATGTCACCTTTAATATCTACAGCCGCTTCCACAACATATTTAAGTGGTTCTCGGAATTCGTCAACACTACTGAATACTTCTTTAATTAAACCAGAAGTTGATTCAGGTGAGAAAAGTTGAGTACCTGCGTCAAGACACATTGCAGCAACAACACAAGGGATACAGAATCCTTTACTGTGTCTTGTAACAACGTGGTTACCGTTAAAGAGACCTGGGCCTCCTCCACCATATATAGAGTGACTAAAGAATGAGAATCCTACAGCTACCCCTTCAGCTCTACCAAAGTCTACACTTGGAAGACCAGTTGCAAACTCGAGAGAGTCGTTGAAGTATAATATTGAAGATGGTACACCTTGTGCAGCTCTTGCAGCACCAATGTTTAACATGGTTGCAGCAGTAACTCCAGCAGCAGCATAAGCATTCCATTTAGCTAAATCATTTGTTTCATATACGTTAAAGCCATTTAAGTCTTTTTCTACACTAATAACATTATCAGCAGCAGCTTTTTCTACAGTACCATTAATTATAGAACCAACAGTTCCATCAGCATTATCTTTTACTAAATCTAATACCATATTATCTGCGTTCATTCCTTGATAAGCTAATCCTAATAAGTGCATTCTTTCAAATGCTCCAATAGCATCACCCATTTCAAACATAGCAGTTTGTTCTAAGATACTAGAAAGTGCTGTTCCTTGTAATGTATTTTTCAATGTAGCAGCAGCTACGTGGTTAGCCATAATATTTCTTAAAGCATAACCTGGTCCTTCAAGTTTTTGAGGAATATCTAACATAGTTGCAAGGTTTCCACCCATATATTCTACAGATTGTGGGTATCTACCAAGAATTGCAGCTTTTACCATATTAGCATCATACATATTTACATCAAATTGCTTAATAATAGCTTGTACTAATGCAGTTGCAGTTGATAAGGTTGCTACAGAATATTCAGCAGCAGAATCTAATCTTGCAGTTGGTATTTGCACTAATATCCTTTTTCCACCAGAAAGAAGCTCTACATTTGTATCATCGTCGTCAGTTACCTGGACCATTCCTTTTAAAGCCGCAGCAATTGCTTGAGCATTACCAGTAATGTCTAGGTCCATTTCTCTTCCTAAGATTTTACCGCCACCGACGGATGCAGATCTTAGGGAGTTTTCTATACCTTCTAAGTTTACAGCTACGGTCCTTTTAACACCACTAACGATGCTTTTAATAGCAGGGTTCCGTAGTGGGCTTAAGGCTTCGATAGGTACATCAGATTCTACTAATGACCCTCTATCGTCGTACAAGTCGACTTTATCATCAAACTTCGCCATTTTTTCCCTCCTAACTAAATATAGTTATTAATATACCACCCAAAAACAAACGGTCATTTTTAAGCTTGTATTGAGTAAGCTCTATTGCAAGTTATAGCAATAACTAGCTATTTGGTATACGAATTTAAGTTTAGTTAATATATATTATAAAGGTTATTTTTAGGAACAAATAGTAAAGCTTATAAGTAAGAAAGGTATAGGAAAAGTGTAAGATTTCAGTACTATAAAGTAATACTTTTTTTATCTTCTTAAAAACTTTAAAAAATCTAGAAAAATAAGTAAAAAATAGATTTTTAGAAAAATACGAATTATTAAAAGAATATTTATAAAAATAATTATTATTATAGTTTACATAAATAAATAAGGAAAAAATAGAATTAAAAGATTATCCTGTAAAAAATAAAGAAAAATGGAAAAAAATAACTGAACAAAAATCAAAAAATAGTGTAAAAATATAAACATTTTCTAAAAAAACAATGAAAAATAAGAAAACGTTTAAGAAAATCAAATAAATAATGAAAAAATATAAAAAAAGAAAAGTATTACAAAATTAATAAAAATTGTAAGTAAACTTAACTTGAATTTTATTTAAATCCAGTTGATTTTATTTTTCTTAATTCCTCTTTGTTTTTAATAAAATATATATAAAAAATAAGCTGATTTTCCCAGTATTTATAATTAATAATAAAAAAATGAATAATAGAAAAAAATAAATAGAAAAAAATTCAATGATAATATCCAAATTCTAATTATATTGAATTATCTAAAAAATAATAAAAAGATTATATTTTTTTAAAAGATTATATTTTTTTAAAATATTATATTTTTTTAAAAGATTATATTTTTTTCATTCCGAAAAAATTTATAGCTTCAACTAAATCTCTAAATAATTCAAGCTCTTTTTCAATTACATTCTCTTTTGTGAGAGTACCGCTCATTTCACCATCAACACTTAGCTTTTCAGGACCTCTACCAACGATTCTGTCAACTCCATCAGCACTAAGTATTCTTTCGGCATCATCTTGATGAATGAAACATCTTCCCGGAATAATAGCAGTTTCTTTAATATCTCCCAAATCCAAATCTTCAAAATCTTCTTTTGTGATTAAACAAGCAATATCCTTCTTTGTAGCAACCACATTAACATCATCAACCCCCAGAGATTTAAATATTTTATCTATATATGGTGCAGCTATTCTAGAACTTATGATTGTAGCTTCTCCAGTAATATCTTGAATAAATTGAAGGAAAATTTCATTTTCGGGATCTGCCAATGCAAAAGGAGCTCCAGATTCAGGATCACTAACAGGAGTTCCAGTAACACGAATATTGTATTCCTTATTGATGTCTTCTACTAATTTTTGAAATTCTTCTATAGTGTGAGGATTAATATCTTTAATAATAGGTGCATTTCCTAATATAAGTCCTTGGTCAGTTGTATTTGCAAATCTCATAAGAATTAACGCTTTCGCACCCCAATCTTCAAGAGTTGCACATGTGTTGTGCAAAATATCTCCATCATTAACCCCTGGAAGTACTACCGTAGCGGCATGCAATTCTGTACTTTCTGCAAATAATTTACAAGCTTTGAGAGATTCTTCAGGATTAGGATCTAACATCCATTTAGCCCTTAAATCAGGATTATCTGAAAACAATGTGAAAGTTACTTCATCCACCCCTTGATTTATGAGCCTTGTAGCTATGTTTGCATCATCAATTCCTTTACCACTAGTGTATCCAAGATGCATTGGTATTCCAAATTGGTATAAAGTTCCAGTTAATTCTTCAAGATGTGGATAACAGCTAACATCCCCACCCCCACTTATATTAACTTTAAGATTCTTATCACTTATATTAGACATCATCAAAGTAGTTTGAACCTCATTTACTACAAAAAAAGGCATTTTAAATTCGTTTTTAGTTTCAGTAACTCCTTCACTACATTGAGGACATCCTATTCTCCCAGAAGAACAATCTTTACATCCTAAAGCTTCAATTGGTTTTACTTTTCTAAAATAACAATACTTACAAAAACCTCTACAGTCTTTACCGGGAATTCCTCCAACATCAGCTACAATTTGCATAGGTTTTATTATTATAATTCATAGTATAAAAAATTTTTTAAAAAATTATTTAAAAAATTATATAAAATATATATAAAAATTAAAAAAAATATTATAAAATTATATAAAGATTATATAAAAATTATAAAAAAATAATAAAAGAAATGTTTAAAAAAATAATAAAAGAAATGTTTAAAAAAATAAAGAGAATAAAAAAAAATATTTAAAAAAGTATTATAAAAATAAAGAAAATAAAAAAATAAAAATTAATACTATTATTTAGATTTTAAATGAAAAACACACATTTCAGCATTTGTTCCTAATCTCATAGGGGGACTTAATGTCCCAATACCATCAGAAACATATAAATATTTTCCATTATCCTCATATAATCCTCTAATATAAGGGAAAAGTCTTTTTACAATAAAATTAAATGGGAAAAATTGTCCTCCGTGAGTATGGCCTGACAATACTAAATCAACTCCTAATTCTTTAAATAAATCCCAAGATACTGGAACATGATTCAAGAGGATAGATGTTTTAGATTCATCAATTTCATCAAAATCAAATCCTGTGTTATATTTATCAGTACTTTTATCATGATTAAAAGCATTTTTTCTAATTATTTTATTGTCGAAACCAAAACTTCCAAAAGGGATACCTATCAGTTGTGTTCCTTTTATATCAACCACATCATTACAAAGTACATGGATATTGGCATTTTCTGCTGCTTTAACAACATTAACTATTCCTGGATAAAAATCATGATTCCCTAAGGTAAAATAAATTGGAACTTTTGATTTAGCTAAAATTTCAAAGGAATCCAGATATATTGGACTACTTCCATCTGCTAAATCTCCTGTGATAACAAGAAAATCTATATTATTCTCATCCTTATTGTCATTATTATTCTCATCCTTATTGTCATTATTATTCTCATCCTTATTGTCATTATTATTCTCATCCTTATTGTCATTATTATTATTCTCATCTTTATTGTCATCATAAATTTTATTTACATTCTTTACAATACTTTTTAACAATCTATTTTTTCTTATAGCTCCAATATGAAGATCAGAAATGTGAATAAAATTTATAGGTTTATCTAAGTTATCAAATTCTAATTCAACATTTTTAATTCTTATTTTATCAGCATTATAAAGAGCATAAATAGCTATTAAAGGAACAATCACAAATAATAAAGTTGCAATTAGTAACTGTGGAATAGCTATTTGAATTAATGCTAAAATAGCTCCTACAATATAAATAAGAATTGTGAAAAAAATCATGTAAATTGAGGTTCCTTTCCATATTTCAGATATTAACGCAAGCCAATGAGTTATTATGTTAGGATAAAATACTTGAACCACGAGAGCAATCAAATTTACCCCCGCTATAATCAAGGTAAGTGGTAGTATCAAATTATTTCCCATTCCATCAAATAGATTGGAAATTAATGTAAAAAGTGCATAAGTATAAATTCCATAAAGAATTGTAAATAAAGGACCATTCATTATTAATCTTACTGTTCTTATATTCAAATAATCACCTAAACATATTTATTAAAATTATTTCTAATTATTCATAAAACATTGTTTATATATTAAGATATATTAAATATTATAAAAAATTTTTGACAATTAATTATTTCCTTAAAAATCATTATATTTAAAATTAGATATCTAATATAAAATATTTTAGCATATATGTTAATTATATTATAATAACTATATCACATATTCATTTTATTATAATAATTATATCACATATTCATTTAATTATAATAATTATATCATATATTCATTTTATTATAATAATTATATCACATATTCATTTTATTATAATAATGAAAAAATGAAAAATAAAAAAATGAAAAATGAAAAATAAAAAAATGAAATATAAAAAATAAAAAAGAAGAAAATAAAAAAAGAAAAAATTAATTAAAAAATAATTAATTATTCTTTTGATTCATTATATAGTAAACCAACAGCTCTGGCTGAGAACATTTCTACAAAAGAATTAATGACTAATAGTGCGATTATTATTCCAATAAATGGAATTGCAGTTACAATTGCAGTAATTAAAGCTAGAACAATTGATACTATTATGAAAATAATTATCCATAATATATAATTTCCCCAACCAATTTCACCAATCTTTTTAAATACAGCTACCATGTCAATAGCTGCAGTTAAACTTTCTGTTTCAGCTAATACTGCTCTAGCTATTGTGAAGAGTAATGCAAAGATTATGAAAAAGATTCCTCCAACTATAATAATTGTTAAGAAGCTAACACCTAAACTAGCTATAAGAGCTTGAGGAATTGAAGCTGCTCCAGATGCTGTATAAGTCATAAGATTATAAAAATTACCAAATACGCCAGTAGCAAAAGCTATAATTAAAACTACAATAAATGGAATAATAAAGTAGACTATATCTAAAATAAGAACTTTAACTCCATCAATGAAATTTTTAACTAAATTTAATTCTGGTATGTCCCCTTCAACATTATTAATTGTCTTTCCAGTTATATTCAAAGTATATCCAAAAACAATCAGAGTAATGAGAATCCTTAAAATCCATGAAATAACTGCTAAGATATCTGCACCGATATATTGGCTTAATGCAATACCAAATGCTTCAAAAATCGTTAGAATACCCATCACAATAAAGAGTACTCCAAACATCAATAATTTATTAAAATCCTTTGTAGGATAAACTAATGAATCTTTAAAAAGTTCTATAACGTCCATATTTTCACCTCATATACACAAAAAATTAGAAATTTCTTGTTATTAATAGATATCTTAGATATAGTTAATATACTTTATCATAAATTAATATAAAAACTAATATAAAAAGTAGATTTCGAATAAAAAAAGTATATTCAATAATTTGAATTATCATTTAATTATAGTAATTAAAAATGAAAAAGAACTATAAAAAATATAAAAATATTATAAAAAAATATTATAAAAAAATATTATAAAAAAATATTATAAAAAATATAAAAAAAATATAAAAAAAATATAAAAAAAATATTATAAAAAATATAAAAAAAATATAAAAAAAATATAAAAAAATATTATAAAATAAAAAATAAAAAAATAATTATAATTAATTACTCATTTATTTTGATTCATTGTAAATTAATCCAATAGATCTAGATTTAAATATGGTTACAAATCCAGGAATAACTAACAAGAATATTATTGTTCCAATAACTGGTATAAAGTTAACCAATGCAGTAACTACTGTAATTAAAATAAGCACTATACAGAGAACAATAAACCACACTATATAATTTCCCCAACCAATATTAGAAATTGTTTTAAATATTTCTTCAAATTCAAATATTGAACTGAAACTGCCTGTTTCAGCTAACCTTGCCATAGCTATCATAGCTACTAATGAGAATAGTAAGGATAAAATAAAAGTAATTATATTAACCGCAACCATAGCTGAAGTTGCTGAAGCAAGATATGCATTAGGATTGTTTAAAGTACTTAATGTAGTAGCATCTGAATATCCTCCTACTAAAAAGCCAAGAACGAATCCAACAATTACTGGGATTATTCCATAGACAATAGTTAAAACAAATACTTTTAATCCATCAATTAAATTATTACCCCAGTCAAATTCAGGAAGTTTATCATCAATACCATTTATAGTATCCCTTAGGATACTCAATCCATAACCCTCATAAATTAAACCAACAAATATTGAAAATATAATTGTAATTATGAATAAGATTACAGGAATTGCCCATTGCCCCATCATTATAGAAGACACGGATAAAAAAGTTGATAAAATAATCAAAACTGCCATAACTATGACAAATGCTCCTAAAATAAGAATTTTAGTCCAATCTTTAGTTGGATACATAAAAGAATCCTTAATATTTTCTGAAATATCCATTTTATCACCAAAACCTCTTTAACATTGAAAATATATTGTTTTAATTGTATAATATATATTTTTATATATAATATAAAGCTTTTAACATATCTTATATTTTTTAATACATTCTTTAAACATTTCTTTAATATATATTATTTTTTAAATATACTATTTAATATTAAAAATTAAATAGAAACCAATTATTAAAAAGTATAATCAGTTATTTGATAATTTGTTTGTTTAATATAAATATCTTTCTAAAAATTTATCATTATCTTATAATTTTTATTAAAATTTAATAAAATCAATTAAAAATGTTTTTTAATAATACCTGAGCAAAATATAAAAAAATATTATAAAAAATATATTATAAAAATATAAAAAAAATATTATAAAAAATATATTATAAAATATAATGAAAAATATTATAAAATATATTATAAAATATATTAAAAAATATTATAAAAATACTAAATCAAATTACTCAATTGTTTTTTTGTATATCAACCCAAGTACCCTTGAGCTAAATAAAGTGAAAAAAGGTATTAATACTAAAAAAACAACTATTACTCCAATAAAAGGAATTATAGAAATTACCATACTGATTAAAAAGAAAATAGCTAATAAAAACAAGTAAAGGATAGCTATAAGCAAATAATTCACCCATCCAATCTTAAAAATATCTGAATAAATCTTAGATAACTCAAAAGCAGATTTAATACTACTAGTTTTTGCCATCCTTGAAATAGCTATAGCTAAAAATAATGTGAAAATAAGCATTAAAATAATCCAAATAAAGATTATAACTAAAATAATATCTCCTGAGTTAGCTAATATTGAAGAAGGAATAACTGCATCTGGACCATAAGTAGAATATATTAAGATAAATCTCCCAATATCATTGATTACACCAGTCCCCATAGCTATGAGAATAGCTATAATTGAAGGTATTAAATAATAGATGATAGCTACAAAAAAGATTTTAATTCCACCAAAGAGATTTTTAAGTAAACTTAAATCAGGTATTTTATTAGAACCATTTATCGTGTCTCTTATAATAAATAAAACATATCCCATAGCTATTAAACTCATAACTAAGCTAACTATATATCCAATAATTGTTAATACTTGAGTTAAAATAGTATTATTTAAAGCTATTCCAATTGAAGGAAAAAGAGATAATAATCCAACTATAAAGAATAAAACTCCTAAAGTTAATAATTTATCCCAGTCATGGGTCGGATAAGTTAAAGAATCTTTAAAAATACTTTTGATATTCACATTTTCACCAAATTAATGATTTTAATTTAAGTAAATATTTGCCATAAATACTTAATTTACAACTAAAGATTTAATAATATCATTTAATTCTTCTATTCCAATATCTGACTTTATCCCGACAGGACTAAAATGAGTTTTAGTAGCTATAAATCCTTTTTCTTTTATTTTATCAATGATTGTGTCTAATTTAGGAGCACTTATTTTAAGATTCCTACAAATTACATGAATATCATAAAAAGTAATTGGAGAGTTAGCTTCCTCAAGACAAAGATTAAGTAACTTTAAAGCTTTTTTCTCAGTATTTATTTCTTTTCTATTAGGATTATTGATGTCTAATTTTTCAATCATTTTAGCTATAAATTCTGAGTTTTGAATGCTTCCAATCCACATAGGTCCTGCTACCACAAACTTCTCTCCACAGATAGGACAAGTTTCCAGAATCCAAGTAGTTAATCCAGTAATCGGTTGCCTAAATAAACAATTTTTACAATGGACAATATGGCCAATGTTGTTAGCTAAAGCTTGATCAGTATTAGCTGAACCTTTATTAACTTTAATATAAAGTCTCATATAATGTTCACTACTATGAGAGAGCTTAATATCTTCAATATATTTTTTATACTTAGCTAATGTTAAGGCAACAAAGCCTGCTAAAATCCTAATTCCATTTTCATGATAATATTCACTTTTATAAGGTTTAGCATTGTATTTTCTAATACATGGTTCTTTGTAGGTGCCAGATAAAGCAGAAGTATCTGTAGCTGTAACACATAACAGTGCATCTTTTTTTATTGAATAAGCAGCAGAATCAAGAAAATAAGAAGGAGTTCCAAAAGGATCAATATCAACTACATCGAATATTCCTCTATTTTCACGTAAAAATACATTAGCTTCCTTTTGATGAATTTCAATATCAACATTATTAGCTATAGAATTAGTTTTTGATTGTTCGATAGCTATAGAGCTAATGTCATTAACTGCAACTTCATTCACACCATCTATTTCTTTTTTATAACGAATAGCTCGTATTCCACTACCTCCAAAGACATCGCAAATGTTTATTTCTCTAGCTACTTCTTCCTGAAAAGTTTGTAAAGCAAGTATGGATATATCACGATTTAATTCCATTCGAGAATTGTAAAAAACAGGAGCACTTGATGAAACCTTATCAAATTTAGGTACATAGATTTCTACCAATCCTTCATTGATTGTTTCAATATCTTCAAGATTTGTTTTAATTTGATTACTCATAGCTACTCTTCCGATTTCGATACTGGTTTTAGCTTTTTAATAGATTTTATAAACTTAATAATAGAACTTTATAATAAAATATATTAATAATAATTTAAATAAATATATATGATTTATAATTATTATATACTTTATTTATATTTAATAAAAATTAATTTAAATTAAAAAATATAAAAAATATATTATAAAAATATAAAAAAAATATATTATAAAAAATATTATAAAAAATATTATAAA
>Ga0082212_10000687_pt1 | contig 49213 bp, 56 predicted proteins | sample TergutNt197P3_FD_71548 | JGI IMG/M metagenome (GOLD analysis project Ga0082212, IMG submission 71548) | Neocapritermes taracua P3 segment gut microbial communities from Petit-Saut dam, French Guiana - Nt197 P3 | ecosystem: Host-associated > Arthropoda: Insects > Digestive system > Gut ... | reverse complement strand
AAACCTCTCGTTATGATCCGTCTCTGGTTATAATTACGCGGCTTTGGGCCTAAAAATTCTTAAACACTCTAAAAGTTTATTCTCTATCCGCTAAGTTCTTCCTTTATTTAAAGCGCCATTGCAGGAAAAATTTCCCCATGGGGTTTTCCTCTCCCTTCATTATTATATGGAAAATATCTAATCTGTCAATTGGTTCTGATAAATTTAGTAAATAGATTGCTTTGGCAGTAGGCACTTCTCCTGAAATTTTACAAAAAATGGCAAATTCCTACATCTCAGTACTCCTAGCCTAATGAGAATTTAATATTCAAGGCTTTGGATAATCCGAGTCAGGAGGTTAGTCCGTGAGAAATGCATAAGAATATGCAACAAGCATTGCAATTGCATGTTTTTTGTAATATAATTATTGGTGGTCGAATTCGACCAATTTAAAGCTGGTTGGTTGATGAAAATTCAGTTAAAAAGGAGATTAATGATGCAAAAAATTCCAATTCCAGCCTATCCTATGCTCAACCCCAACCCAATCGTTATTATCGGGACCCAGGGAGGAGATAAAGCCAATTATACCACAGCCGGTGCTTTTGGGGTGGTTTGCCTGGAGCCGATTTTTTATGCATCCCTGAAAGACAGTCACCAATCAACTGCCAATATCAGGGAAAACGGCTGGTTCAGCGTCAATATTCCCGGCCCGGATCTTTTGCCTCAAACCGACTATTGCGGCAAAGTTTCCGGGCAAGCCGAGGATAAATCCCTAATTTTTACTCCTTTTTATGATGAAAAAGGCCCGGCGCCGCTAATTGGCGAAGCTCCCCTCAATTATCTCTGCCGGGTAATAGACAGCCATGCCATCAGGGGCTTCACCGTATTTTTCGGAGAAATCAGATCTGCCTATCTCAATGAGGATTGTTTCAGCGAAGGCCGGATAGATCTGCAAAAAATCCAGCCCGTCTTGGGCATGGGGGCGACTTATTTTGGCTTGGGAGCGGAGCTTGGTAAAGTGTTCCAAGTAAAACAGAGAGGAGAAAAATGCTAGCTATAATTAACAGCTGTGCTTTAATGGGAATCGATGCCTATCTGGTTAAAGTAGAAGTGGATGTTAGCGGCGGGTTGCCTGCTTTTGATATTGTGGGTTTGCCCGACGCCTCTGTCAAGGAAAGTAAGGAGCGGGTCCGGGCTGCTTTGCGTAATTCGGGTTTTGAATTTCCGCTTTCCCGGATAACCGTCAATCTGGCTCCGGCGGATATCCGCAAGGAGGGCCCTCTTTTCGATCTGCCCATTGCCATGGGGATTTTGGCTGCCACCGGTCAGGTGCCCTTCAATGATCTTTTGAGCGGTGCTGTCATGGTGGGGGAGCTCTCCTTGGAAGGTCTCTTGCGGACGGTGCCGGGCAGCCTGGCTATGGCTCAATGCCTGGGCCGTGTGGACGGTTTGGTGGATTTTTTCCTGCCGGAGGATAATAGCGGGGAAGCGGCTATTGCCAGAGGTTTGGCTTGTCACGGGATCGCAAACCTTAATCAGCTGGCGGATATTTTGCGCCGGGGAACGGCTCCGTCTCCGGTAGTTGTGGATATAGATGCCCTCTTTTCAGCCCCTCATGATGAGGACAAGATAGATTTTTCCGATGTCCGGGGCCAGGAAGGGGTTAAAAGGGCTCTGGAAATTGCCGCCGCCGGCGGACATAATATTCTGATGCTGGGACCTCCCGGCAGCGGCAAAACCATGCTGGCCCGGCGCTTGCCTTCCATTTTGCCTCCTTTGACCCTGGAGGAAAGCCTGGAGCTGACCAAGGTCTACAGTGTCAGCGGGCTTTTGCCCAAAAAACAGCCCTTGATGACCAGAAGGCCTTTTAGGGCGCCTCATCACGGGGCTTCCGCCGCCAGTATTATCGGGGGCGGTTCCAACCCCCGGCCGGGAGAGGTAAGTCTAGCCAGCCAGGGAGTTCTTTTCCTCGATGAATTTCCAGAATTTTCCAAGGAAGTCTTGGAGAGCCTGCGTCAGCCCCTGGAAGATCGTCTGGTGACTATCTCCAGGGTCTATGCCCGCTTGACTTATCCCGCCCAATTCCAACTGACGGCAGCCCTCAATCCCTGTCCCTGCGGTTATTACGGGGATAAAAGCCGCCGTTGTACCTGCTCGCCCCAGATGGTAAAACGCTATTTGCACAAAATCTCCGGCCCCTTGTGGGACCGGATCGATATTCATATCGAAGTACCCCGCCTGGCCTATGAGGATCTAAGCCTTTCCCCCAAAGGCGAAAGCTCCGCCCGGATCCGCGAAAGGGTGGTGGCTGCCCGCCGGATCCAGCAAAAGCGCTTTAGCGATGGCCCCACCTGGTGCAATGCCCTGATGAGCCGCCGCGAACTGGAAAACTGCTGCATCCTGGAACCGCAGGCCCAAAAACTACTGGAAGGAGCCTATCAACGCCTCCAAATGAGCGCCCGCGCCCACGACCGCATTTTAAAGTTATCCCGCACCATAGCCGACCTGGACGGAGCGGAGATTATCAGCTTGACTCATTTGGCTGAGGCTATTCAGTATCGGAGTTTGGATCGGAATGAAATGGTGTAGAAGGCAGGTAATAAGTAATAGGTTACAGGTTACAGGTAATGAAGTTTCGCTTTGCGAAACCATTATTTTAGTTAAAAGCACACAGCGGTTGCAGGTTTTTGGGGGAATAGTTTTCACAGCTATCCCTGATAAAATACTTGACAGGCTATGCTATTTATAGTATATTATTACTTGCAATTGACTAATATTTTCATTGCGATTGTCCTGGAATTTTCCTTCGAATTCTTGACATATTTCGATTTGCTGCGTATAATAATAACAAAGAGTAAGATTCATCTTATTCTATAAATACTCATAGAACGTGAGTATAAAAAAAGTTCACTGAGAAGATCTGCTCATAGAACGTGAGCAGGGTAAACAAAAAAAAGTTCACTGAGAAGACTATAGCCCTATTATAGGGCTATAGTCATTTATGGAGGCATATTGCATGAAGTTCCTGTTTCTAAATGAGCTATTTTATGACAAATATAAAGAATGCACGGAAATAGAGCAAAAATCTATGCGCCCTTATGCGCTAGTTTACACCAAAATAAACGATGTGCAGTTTGCTATTCCCTTAAGATCTGACATTAATCATAAGGAACATGTATTATGGACGGACAAGAATAATAGGTGTGGCTTAGATTTTTCCAAGGCGGTAGTTATTGCAGATGAGAAATATATTGATAATACTAAGAAACCTTTTATTCGTCAGAATGAATTTGATTCTTTGCGAGGTAAGGAATATATAATTAAGCAAAAACTTATCAAGCACATTTCGGAATATAAAGCAGCGAAAACAGCGCTACATATTTACAGGAATAAGTTGCTTTGTCAATATTCTACAATGCAATATTTTGAAGAACACATTAAAGATATCGAGCTGAAAAAGGGCAAATAATCCAAAACAGCCCTGTTACTTGTTACTTGCTTTCTAATCCCCAGCAAACAAACTCCAACCCAAGAAAGGAACTAATAAATACTATGAAAGTCCTCTCCGCCTTCGGCACCCGTCCTGAGGCTATCAAAATGGCGCCGCTGGTACGATGCCTCTCCCGGCAGCCTCAAATTGAGTCCAAAGTTGCTGTCACTGCCCAGCACCGGGAGATGCTTGATCAGGTGCTGCAGCTTTTCCAAATTACTCCCGATTATGACTTGAATATTATGCATTCGGGGCAAACTCTGGAAAATATTACCAGCTTAGCTTTGCGCGGCTTGGGCCAAATCATAGCAGAGGAAAAGCCGGATCTGTTGCTTGTCCATGGTGATACTACTACCACCCTCTCCGGGGCTTTGGCTGCTTTCTATCAGCAGGTTCCTTGCGGCCATGTCGAGGCCGGCTTGCGCACTGCCGATAAATACGCTCCTTTTCCGGAGGAAATAAACCGCCGCCTGGTGGGATCTTTGGCTGACTTTCATTTTGCCCCGACCGCCGCCGCCCGGGATAATTTGCTGGCGGAAAATATTCCGGCAGAGAAAATTTTCTTGACAGGCAATACAGTGATCGATGCACTGCTGCAAACGGTAGAACAGGAATGCTCTTTGGCCGGTCTGGGCCTGGATCGGCTGGATTGGGCCAAGCGGGTTATTCTGCTGACTTGCCACCGCCGGGAGAATTGGGGCCGGCCTATGGAGGAGATATTTGCTGCTGTGGCGGATACGGTGCGGGAACACAGCGATGTGGAAGTGATTTTCCCTGTTCACAAAAATCCCCTGGTCCGGCAAGCTGCCCAAGAGGCTTTTAGTACCCTGTCCCAAGTCCATCTTTGCCAACCTTTGGATTATCTGCCCTTTTGTCAGGTTATGAAAAGCTGCCATTTGGTACTGACCGATAGCGGCGGCCTTCAGGAAGAAGCCCCGGCCTTGGGCAAACCGGTTTTGGTATTACGTGAAGTAACAGAACGGCCGGAGGCCATAGCCGCAGGTACAGCCCGACTGATAGGAACAGATTACCGGCGGGTACGTGAAGGTGTTGGCCTGCTGCTGGATGACGATAAAGTTTATCAAAGCATGGCCCAGGCTGTTAATCCCTATGGGGACGGTCGGGCGGCACAGTACATTACTGAAATCATCTTGAAAAAAATATAGGGAGGTTAGCTAATTATGCGTCAATCATGGCCTGATTATTTTATGAACATTGCCCGTCAGGTAGCCACCCGTTCCACCTGTCTGCGGCGGCAGGTTGGGGCTGTGGCTGTCAGCCCGGAAAACAGGATCCTCGGCACCGGTTATAACGGGGCTTTACCCGGAGCCCTCCACTGTGACGAGGCCGGTTGCCTCCGCAACAAGCTGGGCATTCCTTCCGGCCAGCGCCAGGAGATCTGCCGGGCCCAGCATGCCGAAGCCAATGTCTGCAATTTTGCCGCCCGCTACGGGGTGGCCCTTTTAGGCGCTACAGTTTATGTAACCGCCCAACCCTGCACCACCTGCGTCAAAGCCATGGTGACCAGCGGAATCAAACAGGTAATTTTCGACAGCGACTACCCGGACGAACTAGCCTGCCGCCTGGCTCAGGAAGCAGGAATGGAGCTGATCCGTTTTAGTGAATTGGGAGCAAGAAGTGTCAATAATAAACAAGAATTCAGTTAGTATATGCTTTTAATTCAATCCTTTCGCGGGGCGAAAGTCATCCGTTATAGCCACTAGTTACTAGCCACTAGGTTGCGGGCGAAGCTCACCCTGTGGTACAATGTTTACGTCATTGGCAAGTGCTGTTGCTAGAACAAATCTGCTTGTTTGGAGGATGAACATGCTTGATTTGGATGATCCAAAATTCGACTGTTTTGAAAACCGCAGTATACTTGAAGATCAACTTATCCCTCTTATCAGACGCAATCGCATAATCCCTTTCGTAGGCGCGGGATTGTCTATTGATATTTACAGCTCTTGGGGTGTGGCTTTGCGGAAAATGATGAAAGGGCATTTCAACGGGCGAGAGAGCGAAGCCGATGAAGTGGAAAGTCTTATTAATTGCGGTGATTTCGAGGCTGCCGCCCAGAAAATCCACGATGTGCTATGTAACACGATCTTTTATGATCGATTGGTCGCAATGTTTAAAGATTCTTTTATCAGGGATGAGTCCCTGAAAAAAATGTCTGTACGATATCTTCCCAGGCTATTTAAAAATTCCCTCGTTATTACCACGAACTTTGATAAAGTACTTGAACGGGCCTTCCTGATGGAGCAGCACTCCTTTGAGGAAAAACTGGTTCTCCGTCACCTGACCCCTTGGCAAGCTTTACGCGTGCAAAGGGGCAGTTCGCACTACCTGATTAAAATTCATGGCTGCGTATCTGCGCCGGATGAAGTGGTGATGACCAAAGATTCATACAACGATTTATATCAAGAAGACTCGGAGCATATCAAACGGCTTCATAGTATTCTTAGCGGAAACAATCTGCTGTTTATCGGCTGCGGTCTCAAGGAGGATCGCACAGTGGATTTACTGACTGGATTGAGTACAGGCGGACACTACGCTATTTTGCCGATGGATGGTGAAGCCGGGGAAGAAGCTTTTGAGGAACGCAGGGCATTCATAGCTGATCGGCTGCAAATGCACTGCATCTGGTATCCTAATGGCGAATATCACTATGTAGAGGACATCCTGGAGTACATATATGCTGATATCACAGGCCAGGTCAAGGAGGTTGAATCTATTGCGCCGGAGTTTCCGCACGCCTACCGAAAATCCTCTCCCACCCAGGCGAAAAAGTCCGCCGAAGTAACACGGTCTGATGAAAAACCGCTCGTTAGAAATGAGATATATACCATGGGCCGATGGAAGAACAAACTTTTAGAATGGCATATCCTGGATGTGCAACCGGACAGGGCGTTGCTGATAACGAAGGACTGCCTGATGACGGCTCCGTACAATAAAAAACTAGAGAGTGTGACATGGGCGAAGTGCTCCCTCAAGAAAGAATTGCTTCCCCAGCTTTTGGAGCAGATCTTCGATGATAAAGAACGCAGCCGGGTTTTGACTTGGGATAACAAAAACCCCGACAATGAAATGTGGAGAACAAGGGGCAGCATTGACACAAAGGACAATCTTTTTCTGCTTAGCATTAATGAAGTCAAACAATACTTTCCGTATGACAAAGCCCGTGTTGCCCGTCTGGAAGGGAAAGCGGTGTGGTGGTGGCTGCGTTCCCCTGGCTGCAGTCCTGACAATGCTGCCCATGTCAGCCCCAACGGCGGCGTCCATGATATTGGTGATAGTGTCAGTTTCTCTGGTGGTGGTGTTCGTCCCGCTTTTTGGCTCAATCTAAAATCTTAAAATCTTTCAATCCCTTAATCTCCGTATTTACCAATCTTGTTTTTTCTGGCCGTATAATAATTGGCCGCCGAAGGCAGTCGAAAAATTATGAAAAGTGGAAATTTGTACTAGCGAGAAACTCTCATGTCACATAGTAGGCATAGTCTAAAAAACAGCCTGGAAATAAACATGCATTTATATCCAGGCTGTCTTGGCAAATATTCAATTATTAGCTTTTCAGTTGATAGAAGTGGACGGCGATGCGCTCAATTCAGAATTACACTCGGAATGAGCCGACAGGGCTTGCTCCAGTTCCCGGATGCGCTGGTTTTTCTTGAGGAGATTGCCGGCATAGCGGCTGTTGGATTTTTGCAGGCGCTGAGCCTCTTTGCGCAGGCGTTCTTCCTCGCGGGCTTTTTCGGTTTGTACCTGTTCCAGCAAAGTCATCAAAATACGGCGGCTGATCCGTAGATTTAAAATATTGTCCTGGAGCTGGCGGATTTTATCTTCGTAACGCTGGGTTTCCTCGCGGTTGAAATGCAATTCTGAAGGCATTGGCAACTCCCCTGATTTGAAATACTTCCCATCTGGGTTAGTATATGCCGGAGGGAGCTTTTTTAAGCACGGGAAAAAGAAATTAGTGGCTGGTAATTATTTTTTGTTTTAAAACTTCCAGCTGATACTGGTAGGTGACCCTTTGGCCCAGGGAGCGGTCGCCCCGGCCGTGGAAGTCCGAGCCGCCGGTGTAGGCCAGGCCGTATTCTCCGGCAATTTTCAGGTATTTGCGTTCCTGCCCTGGGGTATGTTCCGGATGATAAATCTCGATCCCGCCCAGGCCCAGCTTGATTAAGTCATACAGCAGGTCGTCCGGGAAGGTCAATCCGGGATGGGCCAGCACGGCTACTCCTCCGGCAGCCAGTACCATTTCCACTGCTTCAAAAGGAGAAAATTTTTCCCTAGGCACATAGGCCGGCATTCCCCGGCCGATATGGCGGCGGAAAGCATCGGTGACGCTGAGACAATAGCTTTTATTGACCATGGCATAAGCGATATGGGGGCGCCCTATAGAATCTCCTGCGGCAGCCAGCAAGCCATCCACATCAATAGGCATACCAAGAGATGCCAGCCTGGCGCCGATTTGACGGCAGCGCTCCCGGCGGGCTTCTTGAAGCTGAAGCAAACGCGCCAAAAGCCGCGGCTGGCGATGATCCAGCCAATAGCCCAGGATATGAATATCCAAATCCTGCCATTCCGCACTAAGCTCAACACCTGGAATCAAAGGAAAATTAAACTCTTCTGCCAACCGCAAAGCCTCATCCAAGCCTGCCGTAGTATCATGATCGGTAATAGCCAGACCTTCCAGGCCCATTCCCTTAGCCGTCTTAATAATTTTTCCAACCGTCCATAGCCCGTCCGAAGCGGTACTGTGGACATGTAAATCAAAACCACGCAAGTAAATCACCTCCGGTGATTTATAAATTGAAAAAGGAAAAAGGAAAAAGGAAAAAGGAAAATCACTATTCTTTGGGGATTTGTTTGGTTTCTTTTTTGCTTGATCGTTCTAGATTTGCTTTTGTTGTTTTTACGATTGATACTAGAATGGCAGTTATTTCTTTGCAATCTGAGGATATGCTTTGGGTCTGTTTTTCATCTATATATCCGGTTGCGTGGAGTAGGCGGAGCCAGTATAGGGTTTCGGTTGCTTCTTTAAGGGCAATGTTGGTTTTATTCAGAAAATCCCTTTTCCCTTGGGCTTGTAAGGATTCTTCAATATTTGCGCCAATGCTGGTTCCACTCTTCAAAAGCTGCTTTGAAAGAACATATTCTTTCTTTTCAGCACACAAAAACTTATATAATCGAACAATCCGAACAGCAAATCCAAAACTTTTCTCCCGAACAACATTACTCAAATCAATCCCACCAATCCCACTAAAATTATCAATTACCAACTATTAATTATCTGTTACCAATTTTCCTTTATCCTTTTTCCTTTTTCAATTCTGCCGTATCACACGGCAGTATCTTTCTCATAATCCGACAGAAATTTTCTCCATAGACTTTGGCGATTTCTAGATCACTAAAGCCAATTTCTTTTAAGCCGGTCAGTACTTTGTGCATATCGGAAACGGAATTGATCCCCCGAGGCAGATCGCAGCCGTCGAAATCGGAGCCGATCCCTACATGATCTATGCCTGCTACTTTTGCCACATGCTCCAGGTGGCGCAGGTAGTCGGACAGATCTGCATCATCGGCCAGGAAAAGATTGGCAAAAGTCACTCCAACCACTCCGCCGTTTGCCGCTACAGCCCGCAATTGTTCGTTGCTCAGGTTGCGGTAATGAGGGCGCAAAGCGGCGGCGGCAGTATGAGAGATGATTACCGGTTGGCTGCTTATTTCCAATAAATCCCAAAAACTCTCTTCATTAAGGTGAGCGCCATCCAGAATTATCCCGATTTCATTGGCGAGCCGGGCGGTGCGGCGGCCTGCCTCGGTGAAGCCGCCTTTTGCTTGGCAGCCTCCGGCCAGGGCATTAGCGGGGTTATGGGTAAAGCCCAGACTGCGTACGCCAATATGAAAATAAGCCCGGAGCAGTTCCGGGTTATCGCCTAAGCATTCGGCTCCCTCAATTGCCAGCAAAACCCCAAGGCGGGGATCCTTCCTCACATCATCCCGCCGGAGGACAAGCCGGACAATATCGCTGTTAGCGGCCAAATCCCTTTTCAGGCGGCGGAACAGTTCCTGACTGGCGGCAAAATAGCGGCCGGCATAAGCTTCCTGGTCGATATAGACAGCAAAAAAAGCAATGTCAAAATTTTCCTGCCAACGCAGCAAATCCGCCTGAGGAGAAAACTGTCCCTGAAGCCTATAATCGACAGGAGCAGTACGTATGGTAGGTAGATCCCAAAGGCGTAGAGCAGTGTCGTTGTGGGCGTCTACTCTCATGTTTCTAGACCTCCTTGATTGTTAGAGTGGAGTGTGGAGAGTGGAGAGTGGAGTGTGGAGAGTTGAGAGTTGAGAGTGAAGTGTTATGTTGGTTTTCGATATGCGAAAACATATATGTGTATTATTGAAGTTATAGTATCAGTAAAAACACTCTTGAATAGTTTTCTTATAATAAATTGTTTTGCGGAGCAAAACTTCAATAACTCCACACTCCACACTCCACACTCCACACTGCCGCGCCAAAGGCGCGGCTCAGTGTTCCGGTTCATAAAAGTTCAGCACCTCAAAATCCGTTACCTTTCCTGCCGCATCGAAGTTTAAAACAATTCCGTTGAATTGGATATCTCCCGTGGCGGGGGAGAAGCGTACCGGTACTTGGGTCAGGAAGCGTTCTATTACCTCTTCTTTGCCTACGCCCAGAATGGAATCTCTGGGGCCGGTCATGCCTACGTCGTTGATAAAAACTGTGCCCCGGTTCAAAAAACGGGCGTCATTGCTTTGGACATGGGTATGGGTGCCGATCACAGCGCTGGCCCTTCCATCCAAATACCAGGCCATGGCTGCTTTTTCCGAAGTAGCTTCGGCATGAAAATCCACGATCAGGATGGAGGTCAGATCCTTAGTTTGGCAATAGATTTGATCCATAGCCGTAAAGGGACAGTTGGCCGGGGGCATATAGGTGCGGCCGATTATGTTGGTCAGGGCGATTTTTTGCCCGGCCGCTTCATAGAGCCGAAAGGGGGCGCCGGGCAGGCGGGAGTTGAGATTAGCCGGGCGGACGATCCGGGGGTCGTCTATAAAATTAAAAATATCTTTATTATCCCAGATGTGGTTGCCCATAGTCAGGGCATCCACGCCCATTTCCACCAAATTCGTAAAAACTTTCTTATTCATCCCGGCCCCGCCGGCACTGTTTTCCCCGTTTGCAATAGTAAAATCAATCTTCAGCTCATCCTGAAGCCGGCGCAAACTTCTTTCAATAATTTTGCGGCCGGGGGCGCCGATAATATCCCCAATGAAAAGAACCCTCATCAACTTTGCTCTCCAATAGATTTTTTGTCACTTGCCTATAATAACATATTCGGCAGCATTGTGCAAATCCGAATTTTATCAGGATCAGATAATCCCGCCTAAACAGCCGCAATTGTCAAGTGGGGTGTAAAAAATCTATCCGCAGTAAATCCACGGCAAATAAAGGGGGTGACCATAAACGGGGGGTTTATGGTCACCTTCTAACCCGGACAAGCCGGAGTTTTGAGTGTTGAGTTTTGAGTAGGAGCAGGAATACGGCGGCACGAAAATTTTGCCATTTTACGCAGAATTTCGGGAGTTAGAGCCTAAAAGAAATCCTTGCTGGTATGCAAAACAACAGCATCAGTTTTCCGTCTTGTTCACGCCGATCAGCCGCTCCAGCATATCACACCATGCATTTGAGTTCATGGGGAAGGGGTAATTGAGAAAGAGCACGTCATTTATCTGTTGCTCTGCGACAAATTGGCTCAGATTGAAATCCGGTTTCTTCTTCCCATTGACATACCGAGGGTCTACGACATAGATATCCTGGTAATTTGAGGTAAGAAACGGGACGAACGCATTGCCGAAAGAATCTTTGATGACTATGATGGAGCGCCCGTTTCCGATGTCTGTTTCAAAATGGGTAAGAGAGGCGTCGCCGCCTATATAACAAATGTATTTGTCCGAGTAACTCTCCGAAACCGATGTGGCCACTGCTTTGACCGGAAATCCCTCGTCCTCCAGCCGGGCGCCGGCATACTGCCTCCCTTTGCATTCAGCCAAAGGCAGATAATAGATCAACGTATCCGGGTTGTCTTTAAGTGTTTTACTCTGAGGATAGTTCTTGGTAAAGCCGTACATGCTGCCGACAAAACCTGCAAAGGAACCGCTTTCATAGGCTTTAAGTTCCGGGTAAGCAATCCCCGCGCTTTGACAAAAGGCAGTATAGGCGTAATAGGCGCCGAGCTGCGACCAATGATGATCGGTTCGGAAGTACAGGTATTCGTCCAAGTGACGGCACAGTTTGTCATAGGCGTCAATGCCCTTCACATCCGGCGACAGCATGGCGTACATATCGCTGATCATTTTCTTCTGAGAGGTTGCCCCGGTGTGCAGGGAAACCGGCGAATAAAACTCTCCTGCGTTGGGTACAACCAGGGAATAGACCTGTGCATCCTCTGCAAGCTTTGCCGCACGGCTGATCGCGGCAGCGTAGCGTCTCATGTTCTTCTCCACTGCATAGGGGATCTCCATGGCTCGCGTCCCGACGATGATGATGTTGCCGGCATTTTCGGCCTCCGATTCATCAGGTGGCTCAAGTTCCACCGGTGGCGGTTCTTCATGCGGTATCTCTAGCTCCGCCATCCCAGCCGAGGTTTCTGCCGCCGCATCCGGGATATCCGCCTGCGGCGCGGCCGCGCTTGGGCCGCTGTTTTGCCCTAAGGGTATTTCCTTGCGCAACGATACAGCCGGCGCTTCCACGTCCTGGTCGAGCCCCTTGTGCCCAATGACCAGGGCCGCCTCGGCGCCTCCGTTGAAATAATAGAACCCGCCCATTGCGGTGTTTACGTTGATAAATGTGTCTCTTACCGGAAATGTGTCTGCGTAGTACTCTTCCAGTTCCTGGGTATAGCGTCCGGAAAACAGGTTTTCCAAAGTAAAGGCGGGCGTACTTTTCAGTGCTCGCTTTTCCCATGCCGACACCTCCCCGTTGGGGTTCAGAAGGCTCCAGACACCCAGTACGAGGACCGGGATCAGGATGATAAAAAGGGAATATTTTTTCATGGCGGACACCTCTTAAAATCTAAAATACAAAAACGGATTGTAACTGGCTCCCACCAGCGCCGATGTGCATAAAAACAAGATGGCCATATTGAAAGCCACAGCTGTAGCTGTGCCGGCCGGCCGCCAACGGGCCGCCGCGGGCCAATTTATCAGGCGCTGTTTCAGCAGCTTGGGCACAGGTGTGGAGGCTACGGCGCACAACAGCAGCAAGGGCAGGTTGTTGATCAGTAAAATGCCCGTGGCCTTGTCAAGCGGCGCGCCGCCGGCAAAGAGAATTTTGCAGAACGCTAACGCACGGGTGAGGTCGGTGAAATAGAACAGCACCCAGCCCAGTAAAACAAAGAAGAAACTGTATAAAATGCCGCCCCATTTGAGCTTATGTAAAAATCTTTTGAGCAGGTGCTTTTCCAGAACCAGCAGCACCCCGAAATAGAGTCCCCAGATCATAAAGTTCCAGCTGGCGCCGTGCCACAGACCGGTCAAAAACCACACGATCATAATGTTGCGCAGCTGAAACCGCCGGTTGCCGCCCAAAGGGATGTAGACGTAATCCCGGAAAAACCTGCCCAGGGAAATGTGCCACCGCCTCCAGAACGATGTGATGGAGCGCGCTATGTAGGGGTGGTCGAAGTTCTCGCCGTATCTAAACCCAAACACACGCCCAAGGCCGATGGCCATGTCCGAGTATCCCGAAAAGTCAAAATAGATCTGGAACGCGAAGCAGAGGATGCCCAGCCAGGCCGCCGGTGCGGATAGAATGCCGAAGTCGGAGTTCAAAATATTTCTCGCTGTCTCTCCGGCGAAGTTAGCCAGCAGCACTTTCTTGCCCAGCCCGCAGAAAAACCGGGTCATGCCCGATGAGACACCCTCCCAGGTGCTGTTTCTCTTTCCGATCTGTTCGGCGACTTCGCGATAACGTACAATGGGCCCGGCGATGAGCTGGGGAAACAAGGAGACAAACAGGAGAAGATCCAGGAAGTTGTGCTGCACCGGCGTCTCGTCACGGTATACATCCAATGTGTATGACATTGTCTGGAAGGTATAGAAAGATATACCGATGGGCAGCCTCAGTCCTACGACGGGCACCTGGACAGTGGTCAGCGCCCCCACTGTGCCGAGAAAGAAATCGGAATACTTAAAGGTGAAAAGAAGACCCAGATTAAGGATCACGGAGGCTGCCATTGCCAGTTTGGCCGTCCGTGTACCCCGATGCTTGCCGATGATCCGGGAGCAGGTATAGTCGGTCAGCGCGGAAAAAATCATCGCAACCACCCAGAGCGGCTCGCCCCAAGCGTAGAACAAAAGCGATAAAAAGCACAAGACGACATTTTTCGCCTTTAAAGTCGGCATAACGAAATACAAGACGAGACATACGGGCAAAAATAGATACAGGAACACCAGACTGGAAAAAACCATATAGATCCCTCTCAAATTATTAATTTCCTTAACCTGTTGACAACGGGCTCCTCACTACACTTATCTGTTGAAATAGGGCGTCAGGGTTTCTTCCCAATTGGGAATATTCTCCGGGGTGGCCCAGCGGACAGAGACGATGTGTTCATTGGGGCGGGGGGGTGTTTCGAGGATGGGGATATCATGGTAACCTCTATTGGTCATCAGCTCGATATCTCCTCCGAATCTCTTTTTCTAGAATACCTCTATATAAACCAAAACCTGCCAGTATAATATATATTATACTGGCAGGTTGCATCAAATTCCCATCAAGGAAGCATCATATTTGTATCATGCGACAATTTTTTACGTTATTCTCAAAAATGTTCTACGCCCAAATTCCTTGCGGTGCGGCCGCTACATAAATAATGGGGCAAAAACCAGGGAGATGATTGTCATCAGTTTGATTAGAATATTTAACGAAGGACCGGAAGTGTCTTTAAAAGGATCGCCGACTGTATCGCCGTTGACCGCGGCGGCATGAGCCTCCGAGCCTTTGCCGCCGTGGCTTCCGTCTTCAATGTACTTCTTGGCATTGTCCCAGGCGCCGCCGGAATTGGCCATAAATATTGCCAGCAAAAAGCCCGTGACCAAGGTCCCTGCCAGCAAGCCGCCCAGGCATTCTTTGCCCAGCCCCGGACAAAGGCCCACGAATATCGGCACTAACACTGCCATCAAGCTTGGGATAACCATTTCCTTTAAGGCCGCCTTGGCGCTAATATCCACGCACTTGGCATAGTCGGGCTTTGCTTCTCCCTTCATCAGCCCTGGGATCTCCCGGAACTGGCGGCGCACTTCTTCGATCATAAAACCTGCCGCCTTGCCAACGGATTGCATAGTCATGGAAGAAAAAAGGAAGGGCAGCATGCCGCCGACAAAGAGACCTATGACCACCTTGGGGTCGAGGATATTGATGATTTCTATTCCCACTGCCTTGGTGTAGGCGCTAAAAAGAGCCAATGCCGTCAGGGCGGCGGAGCCGATGGCAAAACCTTTGCCGATTGCGGCAGTGGTATTGCCCACAGCATCCAGCGAATCCGTAATTTTGCGCACTTCTTTGGGCAGATGGGACATCTCGGCTATACCGCCGGCATTGTCGGAAATAGGACCATAGGCATCCACTGCAACCACCATGCCCGTAGTGGAGAGCATCCCCACCGCAGCCATCGCGATACCGTAAAGACCCGCAAAATAGTAGGAAGCAAAAATCCCCGAAGCTATCAGGATGATGGGGATAGCGGTGGAGCCCATGCCGGTTGCGATCCCGTTGATAATATTGGTAGCCACACCCGTTTCACAGGAAGCAGCGATTCTCTTTACAGGTTTATAATCGGCGGAAGTATAGTATTCCGTGATTTTACCGATAGCAAAGCCAACCGCAAGGCCGGCAACAGTGGCTAAGAATACACCCGTGGAGGAAAAGGTTTTTGTTGAACCTAACAGATTCCCGGTAGTAAATGTCGCCGGCAATACCAGCTTGGTTACGATAAAAGTAAATATAACAGCAAGGATGCTGGTAACCAAAGTTCCGTTATTCAAGGATTTTTGCGGATTACCTCCCTCTTTGGCGCTGACAAAGAAGCTGCCGATGATTGAGGCGATAATACCGCCCGCCGCTATCAACAGAGGGGCAATAATGCCTTCTCCCTTAGCGCCTATGCCAATAGCCGCGCCCAAAGCCATAGCGGCAATGATCGAGCCGACATATGATTCAAAAAGATCGGAACCCATACCCGCCACATCACCGACATTATCGCCGACATTATCAGCAATGACCGCAGGATTGCGCGGGTCATCCTCGGGGATGCCGGCTTCCACTTTGCCAACCAGATCCGCACCGACATCGGCGGCTTTGGTATAGATGCCGCCGCCCACTCTGCCAAAAAGCGCTACGGAAGAAGCCCCCAAAGCAAAGCCGTTGATAATAGCAGGATTATCGAAAATCAAAACGATAATACCCAAACCCAAAAGACCCAGGCCGACAACGCTCATACCCATGACCGCGCCGCCGGAAAAAGCGATACCAAGGGCCTTGTTCAAGCCGTTTTGCCAGGCAGCGGTTGCTGTGCGTACATTCGCTCTGGTCGCGACCCGCATCCCGATATTACCGGCCAGGATGGAGCAAAAAGCGCCTGCGGCAAAGGATATGGCGGTAGCGGGCAGCATACTGTCCTCGCCGTTTGTTAGGATCCCGGCCACACAAATAACAGCCATCAAACACAAAACAAAAATGATCAATGTTTTATATTGGCGGCGCAAAAAAGCCATCGCCCCGTCATTGATAGCATTAGCAATTTCTTCCATTAAGGAATTACCCGGTTTGACCTTATTGATCCGTACAGTTAGTAAGTAGGCAAAAACAAGGGCCAGGCAGCCGATAATAGGAACCAGAATATACAAGTTCAATAATATTACCTCCTCATTTGCAATCAATGTATGTAGCATAACATATTAAGGTGAATTGGTCAATTATTTCTGAAAGTATAGAAAATTTCGTCTATGTTTTGGAAAAAAATGGGCTGCCGGCAAAACACCTGTATTACTGTATTGACAGAGAGACCAATGTGATATATAATATTATAATAGGGGAGAAGTTTTGTATGGAAATAGAGTTGCTTCTCTAAAGAGAACTATGCCTTAAAGAAGCCAGAAGGCAGGGGTGCATCACAAAATTTGGGGTTGACATGGTAATAATAGACATGACAAAGGGATGTGCAGCTCTAATGTATCATGGATATATGCCTGTAGGGGCGCGCATTGCGCGTCCGCGGACGACCAATGGCCGCCCCTACAATGGGCAATGCGTTCTTTGTCAACCCCAGAAAATGTGATGCACCCAGAAGGCAGAGGCCAGAGGACTGAGGTCGGAATATGAATACCTTTGCGGCAAAACTTAAAGATAATCTGGTGGCGGTTGCTCCTATCTCTATATTTGCCTTGCATAAAATGTTGCTGGGCCTTTATTTTATTATTGTCTTGCTGGCCGCCTTCACCTCACCGGAGTTTTTGGGTATTAGAGGATAGAAGTTAGAGGATAGATGTTAGAACGGGAGGTGATTTTGTGCCGTTTTCTACAAGTATTTATATTGCCGGATTTATTATTGTAATAGTGTTTACCGCTCTTTTCTGCCTGTTTTCCTGTATTAAGATTTTTTCATTTATAGTGAAGAAGATTGAGCGCAAAGGCAGCAATTAGCCGCTTTGGCGCAAGAAGCGCCCAAAAAACAAGTTGTTTGCTTCAATAGTTTTCGCGGAGCGAAAAGTTACCCGCATACTGAATACTGACCTGCCTTGCCTTTACCTTCGGCAAAGCCAAAGGTAGGCACGAAGGTAAAACTCAAAATCATAGAAATTTTGGTTTTGCCTTTTAATATTTGCGGGTGAAACCCGCGTTAGGAGTGGTAAATAGTGTTTATTGACGCCTTAAAGGAAATATGGGGAACATCGGGCTTCACAGCTATAACCTGGGGAAATATAGCGATGATCATTATAGCCTGTGTCTTGGTTTATCTGGCGATCGCCCGAAAATTTGAGCCGCTCTTATTGCTTCCGATTGCTTTTGGGGTCCTGCTTGCTAACCTGCCTTTAGCCGGGTTGATGAACGGGCCGGCAAGCGATTCCGAAGCGGGGGGCCTGCTATACTATTTGTACCAAGGGGTAAAATTGGGGATATACCCTTCACTTATCTTTTTTGGGGTAGGAGCAATGACAGACTTTGGCCCCCTAATTGCCAGGCCGAGCAGCCTGTTTTTGGGAGCGGCGGCTCAGTTTGGAATTGCCGTGGCCTTTATTTTGGCAATTTCACTAAAATTTACCCCCCAAGAAGCCGCATCCATATCAATTATCGGTGGGGCAGACGGTCCTACTGCAATCTATTTGACGTCTAGACTTGCGCCGAAATTATTGCCGGCTATTGCCATAGCCGCCTATTCTTATATGGCCCTGATTCCTATAATTCAGCCTCCCTTTATGCGCCTGCTAACTACCAAAAAAGAAAAAGAAACCGTTATGACCCAAATACGCAAGGTCTCAAAATTGGAGAAGATTTTATTTCCCATTGTGGTTACAGTTTTATGCGTACTTTTATTACCGGCTGTCGCTCCTTTGATCGGGATGCTGATGCTGGGGAATCTCTTTAAAGAATCGGGGGTCGTCGAGCGCTTGTCTGATACTGCCCAGAATGCGCTGATAAATATTGTTACCATATTTTTGGGGGTTACAGTAGGCGCTACTGCGGCGGCGGAAACCTTTTTGCAGTGGGAAACAATAAAAATTATTTTCCTCGGACTTTTTGCCTTTATTTTCAGCACTATGGGGGGGCTGTTCTTTGGTAAGCTGATGTACTGGCTCTCCAAGGGAAAAATAAACCCCTTGATAGGTTCTGCGGGTGTATCGGCTGTTCCCATGGCTGCCCGCATTTCCCAAGTTGAGGGGCAAAGGGCAAATCCCGCTAATTACCTGCTGATGCATGCGATAGGCCCCAATGTGGCCGGCGTAATAGGTTCGGCCATAGCCGCCGGGGTTTTGCTGTCTTTATTCGGCTAATTGCCACTTTGCCCATTGTTTATAGGCTTACCGGATTATTTTCTCGGAAAGCGTATCAAGAAAATTTTGTCAGTTTTTCTTGACACGCTTTTTTGCGCCTACTATTTTACTTTTTTTTTGTAAAAAAGTAGATAAACAGCAAAATATACCCTTGACTTAGCCGTCAATTTGTGTTAAGATTAAAAAATGACGTTATTATGGATGCCTATGCCATTTTAGCTTTGTCCAACCTCTTTTGCCATAATTTATTCTTAGTTTTTCCGACAATTAAAGCTTTGAACTGCAGTTATTACTCTATTGATTCTATTTTCTATTTTCTAACTTCTAACTTCTAACTTCTAACTTCTAATTAACCGAAAGGTGAGGTGTTTAATGAAGTATTCCTCTCAGTTGATGGAGAAAAGGCAAAGACGCAGTTATGCCAGGATTGCAGAAGTTTTACAAATGCCAAACCTGATTGAAGTACAAAAAAAATCTTATGATTGGTTTATGCAGGAAGGTCTCAAAGAAATTTTTCAGGATATCTCCCCCATCCAAGATTTTACCGGCAATCTTATCCTGGAATTCGGCGATTATTATTTGGGCAAACCCAAATATCCCGAAGAAGAATGCCGGGAAAGGGACGCTACCTTTGCCGCCCCTCTCAGGGTCAAGGTACGCCTTATTAATAAGGAAACCGGGGATATCAAGGAGCAGGAAGTTTTTATGGGGGATTTCCCCCTGATGACTCTCAAGGGCACCTTTATCATCAACGGCGCCAAACGGGTCATTGTCAGCCAATTGGTGCGCTCACCCGGGGTCTATTATCATTCCGGCTTTGATACCAATGGCGAAAGAGTCTATAGTTCCACCATTATCCCCAACCGGGGCGCCTGGCTGGAATTGGAAACCGATGCCCTGGGTAATGTTTATACCCGGGTGGATAGAATGCGCAAAATTCCCGCTACGGTGCTGATCAGGGCCTTGGGCTATGGCAGCGATGAGGAGATTTTAGCGCTCTTTGATGAGCATCCGGCTATCAAATCCACCCTGGAAAAAGATGCTACCAAGAGTGTGGAAGAAGGCCTGATCGAAATCTATAAACGCCTGCGGCCCGGCGAGCCCCCCACGGTGGATTCAGCCCGCAATTTGCTGCACGGTTTCTTTTTCGATCCCAAACGCTATGATTTGGGTAATGTGGGACGTTATAAAATCAATAAAAAGCTGCAGCACAACATTTTAAAGCAGCAAAACAGCGAGGGTCAGGTTTGGAACGACGAGGCTCAGGCTTATCTGGATACCGATAATCCCCCGGCTTATAATTCCTATATCCGTTATCTTACCAAGCCGGATATTATTCATGCTGTCCGCTACTTTTTAGAGGTAATGGATGGCCAGCATCCCATTGATGATATCGACCATTTGGGCAACCGCCGCCTGCGCTGCGTCGGTGAGCTGCTGCAAAATCAATTCCGGATCGGTCTTACCCGGATGGAACGGGTGGTGCGCGAGCGTATGACCATTCAGGATGTGGAAGCTGTCACGCCCCAAGTGCTGGTAAATATCCGGCCGGTGGCGGCGGCGATCAAGGAATTTTTTGGTTCCAGCCAGCTTTCCCAATTTATGGATCAAACCAATCCCTTGGCGGAATTGACCCATAAAAGGCGGCTCTCCGCCTTGGGCCCCGGCGGCCTCTCCCGGGAGCGGGCCGGTTTCGAGGTGCGGGATGTTCACTACAGCCACTATGGCCGGATGTGCCCTATCGAAACTCCGGAAGGTCCCAATATCGGTTTGATCGGCGCCCTTTCCACCTACGCCAGGATCAATGAATTCGGCTTCATCGAAACTCCTTACCGCCGGGTGGTTAATAACCAGGTATTGGATCAGATTGATTATCTTTCTGCCGATGAAGAAGATAAATATGTGATAGCCCAGGCTAACGAGCCCTTGGATGAGAATAACTTTTTTGTCAATGAGCGCTTGAATGTGCGTGACGGCAGGGACATTGCGGTGGCCCATGTCTCTTCCGTGGAATATATGGATGTTACCCCCAAACAGCTGATTTCTGTAGCCACCGCCCTTATTCCCTTTTTGGAGCATGATGATGCCAACCGGGCCCTGATGGGGGCCAACATGCAGCGTCAGGCGGTACCTCTGCTTTGTACGGAAGCCCCCTTGGTGGGTACGGGCATGGAATTTAAAGAAGCCTTGGATTCCCGGGTGGGAGAAATCGCCGAGCAGGATGGTACGGTGGAAAGGGTCACAGCGGAGGAAATTATCATCCGCGGTGACGACGGCAAAAAGGAAAAGCATCTTTTGCAGAAATTCCAGCGTTCCAATCAGGGCACCTGCATCAACCAAAAACCCATTATTCACAAAGGCCAGCGGGTAGCTCAGGGTGATCCCATTGCCGACGGGCCCTCTACGGATCTGGGTGAGCTCTCCTTGGGCCGCAATGTTTTAGTGGCATTTATGACCTGGGAAGGCTATAATTATGAAGATGCTATTCTCCTTTCCGAAAAACTGGTAAAGGATGATTATTTTACCTCTATTCATATAGAGGAATACGAATGCGATGCCAGGGATACCAAATTAGGCCCGGAAGAAATCACTTGCGATATTCCCAATGTGGGCGAAGATGTACTGAAGGACCTCACTGCCGAGGGGATTATCCGGATCGGCGCCGAAGTGCGGCCGGGAGATATTCTGGTGGGCAAAGTGACTCCCAAAGGGGAAACCGAGCTGACCGCGGAGGAACGTTTGCTGCGGGCCATCTTCGGAGAAAAAGCCCGGGAAGTGAGAGATACTTCTTTGCGGATCCCTCACGGGGAAAGCGGCAAAGTGGTGGATGTGAAGATTTTCAGCCGGGAAAACGGCGACGAGCTCTCCCCCGGCGTCAACAAGCTGGTCCGTATCTATGTAGCTCAAAAGCGAAAAATCTCGGTTGGCGATAAAATGGCCGGCCGGCACGGCAATAAAGGGGTTGTTTCCCGGATCCTTCCGGAGGCTGATATGCCCTTTTTGCCTGACGGTACCCCGGTGGAAATCGTTTTGAATCCTTTGGGGGTGCCTTCCCGGATGAATATCGGTCAGGTCCTGGAATGCCACTTGGGATTGGCTGCAAATAAGCTGGGCATTCATATTGCCACCCCGGTTTTTGACGGAGCCAACGAAGAGGATATTGCCGGTATTCTCCTGGAAGCAGGGGTGGAGCCGGACGGCAAAACCATACTCTATGACGGGAGGAGCGGTATTCCCTTCGATAACCGGGTCACCGTGGGCTATCTTTATATGCTGAAGCTGGCTCACCTGGTGGATGACAAAATCCATGCCCGTTCCACCGGCCCCTATTCCCTGGTGACTCAGCAGCCTTTGGGCGGCAAGGCCCAGTTCGGCGGGCAGCGTTTCGGGGAAATGGAAGTTTGGGCTTTGGAAGCCTATGGAGCAGCCTATACTTTGCAGGAGATCCTGACGGTAAAATCCGATGACATTGTGGGCCGGGTCAAAACCTATGAAGCGATCGTCAAAGGTGATAATGTACCGGAACCGGGGGTACCGGAATCCTTCAAGGTTCTGATCAAAGAGCTGCAAAGCCTCTGCATGGATGTAAAGATACTTTCCTCGGATAACCGGGTAGTGGAGATCAAAGAGGATGAAGAGGATTTGTCCGATTCCGCAAAAGATATTGCCTATGATATAGGATTGATGGAAACCGATCAAGGAGAACAAACTTCATTACCTCCTAATCAATACGAGGATGATTTGATGATAGAATTCCCCATTGATGAGGCGCCTGCTGCGGGATTAGCTCCCTTTAATGCTCTGGATGAGTTGGATCAGCTGGATTTGGATATTGAAGATGTCCCGGATATAGAACCCCTGGAACCTCCGATCTCCTTCCCCAGCATTCTCGAAGACGACTTACTGGACGAAGAACTTCTTGACGACTAGAAAGGAAGTGCTATATTTGCTGGATGTTAGCAATTTTGACCAGATGAAAATTGCCTTGGCTTCTCCGGAGCAGATCGAGGGTTGGTCTTATGGAGAGGTAAAAAAACCGGAAACCATCAATTATCGTACTTTGAAGCCGGAACGGGACGGGCTCTTTTGTGAGCGTATTTTTGGTCCCACCCGGGATTGGGAATGCCATTGCGGCAAATATAAACGGATCCGTTATAAAGGTGTGGTTTGTGACCGCTGCGGGGTAGAAGTGACCCGGGCCAAGGTGCGCCGGGAGCGGCTGGGCCATATCAATCTGGCCAGCCCCGTTTCTCATATTTGGTATTTCAAAGGCATACCCAGCCGCATGGGCCTGCTCTTGGATGTTTCTCCCCGTAATTTGGAAAAAGTTCTTTATTTTGTTTCCTATATAGTGTTGGATCCCGGCAATACCGATTTGGCCTCCCATCAGTTGCTCAGCGAGGCGGAATACCGGGAGGCCCGGGAGAAGCACGGCGAAGCTTTTACTGCCGGCATGGGGGCGGAAGCTGTCCGTATCATGCTGGAAGAAATAGATATGGAAACACTGGCCGAAGAATTGCGCGGTGAAGCCAAAGATGCCAGCGGTCAGCGCAAAATCCGGGCGGTGCGCCGTCTGGAGGTAGTGGAAGCCTTTTTGGCCTCCGGTAACAGGCCGGAATGGATGATTTTGGATGCGGTGCCGGTGATCCCCCCGGAACTGCGGCCAATGGTGCAGCTGGACGGCGGCCGCTTTGCCACTTCCGATTTAAATGATCTTTACCGCCGGGTGATCAATCGCAATAACAGATTGAAGCGCCTGATGGATCTGGGCGCCCCGGATATTATTGTCCGCAATGAAAAACGGATGCTCCAGGAGGCAGTGGATGCCTTGATTGATAATGGCCGGCGCGGCCGCCCGGTGACGGGCCCCGGTAACCGCCCCTTAAAATCTCTTTCCGATATGCTGAAAGGGAAACAGGGCCGCTTTCGTCAGAACCTGCTGGGCAAACGGGTGGATTATTCCGGCCGTTCGGTGATCGTGGTCGGGCCGGAGCTGCAATTCCATCAATGCGGCTTGCCCAAGGAAATGGCCTTGGAGCTTTTCAAGCCCTTTGTGATGAAGCGCCTGGTTCAGGACGGTTATGCCCATAATATCAAAAATGCCAAGCGGATGGTAGAGCGGGTACGCTCCGAGGTTTGGGATGTCCTGGAGGAAGTTATCCGGGAACATCCGGTACTCCTAAACCGGGCTCCCACCTTGCACCGCCTGGGTATTCAAGCCTTTGAGCCGGTTTTGGTAGAAGGAAGGGCGCTGCAGATCCATCCCCTGGTATGTACGGCTTATAATGCCGACTTCGATGGCGACCAAATGGCAGTTCATGTACCTCTTTCTGCTGAAGCCCAAGCCGAAGCCCGGATTTTAATGCTTTCCCCCAATAATATCTTAAACCCCAAAGACGGGCGGCCCGTGGCTACCCCTACCCAGGATATGGTCTTGGGTACCTATTATTTGACCCAGATCCGGGATGGAGAGGTGGGCGAAGGCAAAGTTTTTTATGGTTATAACGAAGCATACAGCGCCTATTTGGAGGGGGCTGTCAGCCTTCATGCTAAAATTTGGATACCAAAACCTCCCGAATGGGATAAAATCTGGATCAACAAAAATCAGGAAGTCTCTTTTGAACAGCACCCGGATGGCCGCTATAAACGCCTGGAAACCAGTGTTGGCCGCTTGATATTTAATTATGAAATCCCTATGAGTCAGGAAATGGGATTTTTTAACAGCGAAGTGGATAAAAAAGTGCTGGGGTCCATTGTGGACCGCTGTTATCGCCGTTTAGGCCAAAGCGGAACCGCCGGCTTGCTGGATGGGGTCAAAGCATTGGGCTTTAAATATTCCACCCAGGCCGGGATCACCATTGGCATAGAGGATATCAAAGTTCCCGAGGCCAAAAAACAGATCATGGCCGATGCCGAAGAGGAAATACTCCGGGTGGAGGATGATTTCCGGATGGGCCTTATCAGCGAGGATGACCGTTATCAGGCTACCATCGATGTCTGGAATCAGGCTACCGACGATGTGACCAAGGAGTTAATGAATAATCTGGATAAATTTAATCCCATTTTTATGATGGCCAATTCCGGGGCCAGGGGAAATGTACAGCAGATCCGCCAGCTGGCAGGGGCTCGCGGCCTGATGGCCGACCCCTCCGGCCGGATCATCGACTTGCCCATCAAAGCCAATTTCCGGGAAGGCTTGACAGTTTTGGAATTTTTTATCTCGACTCACGGCGCCCGCAAAGGATTGGCCGATACCGCCCTGCGTACTGCCGACTCCGGCTATTTGACCCGCCGCCTGGTCGATGTGGCCCAGGAAGTAATTGTCCGGGAGGATGATTGCGGTGACAGCCAGGGCATCTGGGTGGAAGGTATCCGGGATATCGAAACTCTGATCGAGCGTATAGACGGGCGTTTTTTGAACCAAAATATAGTTGATAAAGAAACCGGGGAAATAATTTTTGCCCAAGGCATTTTTATTGATTCGGATCTGGCGGTCCAGATCGAAAAGTATCTGTTTATGTTACCGGAAGCCGAACGCAGGGTCAATATCCGCTCCGTCCTAACCTGCCGTACCCGCTATGGGGTTTGCCGCACCTGCTATGGCCGCAACCTGGCCACCGGGGATATCGTGGATATCGGGGAAGCGGTGGGCACCATAGCCGCCCAGTCTATCGGCGAGCCGGGCACCCAGCTGACCATGCGTACCTTCCATACCGGGGGGGTGGCCGGTGATGATATTACCCAAGGTTTACCCCGGGTAGAGGAGCTGTTTGAGGCCCGTAAACCCAAAGGCCAGGGTGTCATAGCCGAATATGACGGAATTGTCAGCATCGGTGATGACCAGGGCCGCCGCAATGTCCAGATCCTGGGCGTAGGCGATCAGACCGGGCAGGTACTGGCCGAATATCATATTGCCTATGGTTCCACCATGAAGGTACAGGACGGAGAAATGATCGAGGCCGGGGACGAACTGACCGAAGGCTCGATCAACCCCCACGATCTGCTGGCTGTGAAAGGCGTGCGCGGGGTGCAAATGTACCTGCTGAGGGAAGTGCAGCGGGTCTATCGCCTCCAAGGGGTGGATATCAATGATAAGCATATCGAAATCATGGTCCGGCAGATGATGAAAAAGGTAAAAGTAGAAGGAGTAGGCGATACCAATTTGCTGCCCGGCGCCGTGATGGATGCTTTTGATTTTACAAGTGTCAACGAAAGAATAGATTTGGACGGCGGCGAACAGGCGGATGCCAATCCCATGCTTTTAGGGATCACCAAAGCCTCCCTGGCCACAGATTCCTTCCTCTCGGCCGCTTCTTTCCAGGAAACCACCAGGGTACTGACCGATGCAGCCATCAAGGGCAAGGTAGATCCTCTGTTGGGTCTGAAAGAAAATGTAATAATAGGCAAACTGATCCCGGCAGGCACCGGCTTCGCCCGCTACCGCAATATCCTGGTTTATGACGCCCAGGAGAAGGAACAACTGGAAGCAGCCAAAAGCCGGGATCTGGCAGAAATAGATGCCCTGGATCAATTAGTTGAAGAGGTAGCGGACAGAATTCCTGATGTTTCTTAATTTTTTACTTGACAACCCAGGGAATTAGTGTTAGAATATTTAACGTGCGCCGTTTAAGGAGGTTTGACCTGCGATGAGCGAACAAATCATGCCCCAGGGCAAAAAAGCAGTGGGCAGCAAAGAAACTTTAAAGGCAGTAGAAAATGGTGTAGCCGATAAAGTTTTTATAGCCAAAAACGCAGAAAAAAGGGTTACCTTACCCTTAATCGAAGCCTGCCAGCAAAACCAGGTTCCCATTATAGAGGTAGAAACCATGGATGAGCTAGGCAAAGCCTGCGAAATAACAGTAAAAGCCGCCGCCGCCGCACTATTAGTTCATAATGCGTAATTCGTAATCGAATGAAGAATTATGAATTCATAACTAAACCACAACCTCACTACCAACAAAATCTTTTAATAAAATAAAAGAAAACGCAAAGCGTTTTTTCAACAACTATTCAATATTCATTATTCACTATTCAATGTCTTTACAGAGGGGGGGTAAATGTTTTGCCGACGATTAATCAATTGGTAAGGAAACAAAGGGAAGTGAGTATAAAAAAATCTACCGCGCCCGCTTTAAAGGAATGTCCCCAAAAGCGGGGCGTTTGCACCAGGGTTTATACCACCACCCCCAAAAAGCCCAATTCCGCTTTGCGTAAAGTGGCCAGGGTCAGGCTTTCACACGGGGTCGAGGTTACATCCTATATTCCCGGTGTCGGTCATAACTTGCAGGAACACTCGGTAACCCTGGTACGGGGCGGCCGGGTAAAAGATCTGCCGGGGGTGCGTTATCATATCATCCGGGGTGCCTTAGATACCGCCGGAGTCTCAGGCCGCGGCCAAGCCCGCAGCAAATACGGCGCCAAAAGACCGAAGACAAAAGCGAAGAAATAGCAGCAAAGCTGCTATAGTTCTAAGTTTTGAATTTTGAGTTCTGAATGATTGAAAAAAATTAATGATTTTTCTTGATTATATTAAATAAAATGCGGAGCATTTTTCAGCAATTCAAAACTCAAAACTCAAAATTTAAAATTCCGCATCGAAGGTGCGGCAAAGGGGTGAAAGTAATGCCAAGGCGTGGCAATGTATCTAAACTGGTGATCTTGCCGGATCCTGTCCATCACAGCAAGGTTTTAACCAAATTTATCAACCAGATCATGCTGGACGGGAAAAAGGGGATCGCCGAATCAATAGTTTACGGGGCTTTTGATATCATCAAAAGCAAAACCGGTCAGGAACCTATGGAAGTCTTTAACCTGGCAATGAAAAATGTGATGCCTGTGCTGGAAGTAAAAGCCCGCCGGGTAGGGGGCGCCAACTATCAGGTACCGATAGAAGTACGGGCTGACCGCCGTCAGGCTTTGGGTATCCGCTGGCTGGTACTTTTTGCCCGCAAACGTTCCGGCAAAAGCATGGAAGAAAAACTGGCCGGAGAACTGATGGATGCCGCCAACAACACCGGCGCCTCTGTCAAAAAACGGGAAGACACCCATAAAATGGCCGAGGCAAACCGGGCGTTTGCGCATTACCGCTGGTAATGCGAGTGCGGAGTTTTGAGTGTTGAATGTTGAGTGCCGGAGGTTTTTGCTGCGCAAAAACTATCATTCAATAAAAAGGGTTTCGCATAACGAAACTTCAATAAACTCAAAATTCAACACTCAAAACTCAAAACTCGACGAAGGAGACGTCATGTCTAGGGAATTTTCTTTGCAAAAAACTCGAAATATTGGCATCATGGCCCATATCGACGCCGGTAAAACCACTACCACCGAGCGGATCTTGTTTTATACCGGCAAGGTCCACCGTACCGGTGAGGTGCATGACGGCGCTGCTACTATGGATTATATGGTGCAAGAACAAGAGCGGGGGATCACTATCACTTCCGCCGCTACTACTTGTTTTTGGCAGGATCATAGGATCAATATTATAGATACACCCGGGCACGTTGACTTTACTGTAGAGGTGGAACGCTCCTTGCGGGTGTTGGATGGGGCCGTGGCCGTGTTCTGCTCGGTGGGTTGTGTGGAACCGCAATCGGAAACGGTTTGGCGTCAGGCAGACCACTATGGCGTACCCCGTATTGCTTATATCAATAAGATGGACCGGGTCGGCGCCGACTTTTTCCGGGCTATAGAAATGATCCGTCAGCGCTTATCGGCCAATCCCGTGGCCCTGCAAATCCCTATCGGGGGCGAGGAGAACTTTCTTGGCCTGGTAGACTTGATCAAAATGGAAGCCAATATCTATACCGATAAAGAAGGCCGGGAGATCGAAATTCAGGAGATCCCCGAAGATTTACGGGAGCTGGCTCAGGAATACCGGGATAAAATGATTGAAGCGGCGGCCGAATACGATGAAGAACTGACCCTCAAATATCTGGAGGGGGAAGAGCTTACTGAAGAAGAAATCATCAGGGGCTTGCGCCGGGCTACTTTGGCAGTAGCCGTTACCCCGGTGCTATGCGGCTCCTCATTTAAAAATAAAGGGGTGCAGCAGCTGCTGGATGCCGTTGTTTATTTTCTGCCCGCCCCTACCGATGTTGCCGATATCCAGGGAACGGATGCTAACGGCGAGAGCATTGTCCGCCATTCTACCGACGACGAGCCTTTTGCGGCCCTGGCTTTTAAGATTATCACTGACCCTTATGTGGGGAAGCTGACATTTTTCAGAGTTTATTCCGGGGTCTTAAATAACGGTTCTTATGTCTATAATAGTACTAAAGGCAAAAAAGAGCGGGTCGGGCGCCTTTTGCAAATGCATGCCAACTCCCGGGAGGAAATACCGCATGCCTATGCCGGTGATATATTGGCAGCGGTAGGGCTTAAATTTACCGCGACCGGGGATACGCTCTGTGCGGAAAACTCCCAGGTGATACTGGAATCCATGGATTTCCCCGATCCGGTCATTGATGTTTCCATTGAGCCCAAAACTACTGCCGACCAGGATAAAATGGCGCTTGCCTTGCAAAAATTGACGGAAGAAGATCCTACTTTCCGGATCCGTTCCAATATCGAGACCGGACAGACTCTGATTGCCGGTATGGGCGAACTGCATTTGGAGATTATTGTTGACCGCCTGCTCCGGGAGTTTCGGGTCGATGCCAATGTGGGCAAGCCTCAAGTGGCTTATAAAGAAACCATTCGCAGTTCCGTCAAGGGCGTAGGCAAACACGTGCGTCAAACCGGCGGCCACGGCCAGTACGGGCATTGCGTAGTAGAATTTGAACCCCAGGAACCGGGAGCCGGTTTCGTCTTTGAAAACAAAATTGTGGGCGGGGTAATACCCAAAGAATTTATTGCCCCGGTAGAAGCAGGTATTAAAGAAGCTATGGAAAACGGCATTTTAGCCGGCTATCCGGCGGTGGACATCAAAGCCACTCTGGTAGACGGCAGTTTCCATGAGGTGGATTCTTCGGAAATGGCCTTTAAAATCGCAGGGTCCCTGGCCTTCAAAGACGGGACTGCCAAAGCCATGCCGGTTATTTTAGAGCCTGTCTTCAAAATCGAAATCTCTGTACCGGAAGAATATATGGGTGATGTCATAGGCGATCTCAACTCCCGCCGGGGCAGGATGGAAGGCGTAGAGCTAAAAGGCGGCCTGCAAATAATCCGGGGCTATGTACCCCTATCCGAAATGTTCGGCTACGCCACAGACCTACGCTCCAAAACCCAAGGCCGCGGCACGTATACCATGCAATTTGACCACTACTTCGAGGTACCGAAGAATATAACCGAGAGTATTGTCGTAAGACACCGAGGGTATTGACAATTGACAATTGACGATTGACAATTGACAATTTTTTGGAAGGTTTTGCTTCGCAAAACCGATTATTGAACTAAAAGATGGTTTTATTAAATAAAAGTTTCGCAGAGCGAAACAACAACAATTGTCCATTGTCCATTGTCAATTGTCAATTGAAAAACCCCGGTTACAGCAGGATTTTCCTGTATAGATAAAGATAAATTAAAAACTACGAAGGTAAATTTTACAAAAACGGAGGTAGAATTAAATGGCCAAGCAAAAATTCGAAAGAACAAAACCGCATGTTAACGTAGGGACAATTGGTCACGTTGACCACGGGAAAACAACCTTGACCGCGGCAATCACCACCTGCCTTGCCAAAGTAGGGGGCGCGGTAGTTACCACTTATGAGCAAATCGACGCGGCGCCGGAAGAAAAAGCCAGGGGCATCACCATCAACACCGCCCACGTGGAATATCAAACCGAAGCCCGCCACTATGCCCATGTCGACTGCCCCGGACACGCCGACTATGTCAAAAACATGATCACAGGCGCAGCCCAGATGGACGGAGCTATCCTGGTGGTCAGTGCAGCCGACGGCCCCATGCCCCAAACCCGGGAGCATATCGTTTTGGCCCGCCAGGTGGGCGTGCCCTATATCATCGTTTATATGAACAAAGTAGATCTGGTTGACGATCCCGAGCTGATAGAGCTGGTGGAAATGGAGATCCGCGACCTCTTGAGCGCCTATGAATTCCCCGGGGACGATATCCCGATTATTGCCGGTTCCGCCCTCAAAGCCGGTGAATGCGGCTGCGGCGAGCGGGACTGCCCCAGTTGCGGTTCTATTTGGCAATTAATGGATGCGGTAGACAGCTATATCCCCACTCCCGAGCGGGATAAAGACAAGCCCTTCCTGATGCCGATCGAGGATGTCTTCACCATCACCGGCCGGGGCACTGTTGTGACAGGCCGGGTAGAAAGAGGCCAGGTCAAGGTCAGTGACCAGGTGCATATAGTCGGTTTGCGCGATGAGCCCAAGGGTACCGTAGTTACCGGGGTGGAAATGTTCCGCAAATTGATGGATTATGCGGAAGCCGGGGATAATATCGGCTGCCTGCTGCGGGGTATCGACCGCAAAGAGGTGGAGCGGGGCCAGGTATTGGCCAAGCCCGGCAGTATCAATCCCTATACCAAGTTTTCCGGTCAGGTTTATGTTTTGACCAAGGAAGAAGGCGGCCGCCATACCCCGTTCTTTAACGGCTACAGGCCCCAATTCTATTTCCGGACCACGGATGTGACCGGGGTAGCCAATCTGCCGGCAAATGTGGAAATGGTGATGCCAGGGGACCACATCACCATGGATATAGAACTGATCACCCCCATAGCAATAGAAGAAGGCCTGCGTTTCGCTATCCGCGAAGGCGGAAGGACAGTAGGCTCCGGCGTCGTCACCGGCAACCTTGGATAAAGCAGTTAGGAATTAGGAGTTAGGAATTAGAAGTTGAAAATTCCTCATTCCTAATTCCTCATTCTCTCGCAAGGCGAGAGCACAGATGCGATGAAGCGGGAGGTTGCTCCGGTTGGAGGTAATTCCCGTGGAGAATGTCTGTCAATAATACAGGCGAATTAGGAGGAATACCCAATGGGAAAACAAAGAATCAGGATCCGGCTCAAGGCTTTTGATCATAAACTATTGGATCTGTCTGCGGTAAAAATTGCGGAAACTGCCAAACGTACGGGGGCAGGTGTCAGCGGCCCTATTCCGCTGCCCACGGAAAAAAATATCTATACTATATTGCGTTCCCCCCATGTTAACAAGGATTCCAGAGAGCAATTTGAAATGAGGACCCACAAGCGTCTCATTGATATTCTGGATCCTACTGCCAAAACCATGGACGCCATGATGAGGCTGGATCTCCCCGCAGGCGTCGACATCGAAATCAAGCTGTAGAATTCAGAAGTCAGAATTCAGAAGTCAGAATTTTATATATTTTCGCCCCGCGAAAATATATAAAACCAACCATTCTGAAATTTCAAACTCTGACACCCAACCTCAAAAACCAGATGTTTTTAATTTAAATAAAAGAAACGCGGAGCGTTTCCTCCGCAACTATTCATTATTCACTATTCATTATTCACTGCCTTCGGCTCAGCCGGAAGGCGTGAAGAAAGCAAAATCGAGCAATACCGACGCCAAGGTAACTCGAGAGAAAAACGGGGGTGCCGTTTATGGCAAAGGCGATACTTGGGAAAAAACTGGGTATGACCCAGATTTTCAATGAGGAAGGCAAGATTGTTCCGGTTACTGTTATTGAGGCAGGACCTTGCCTGATATCTCAAATCAAAACCATAGATAATGATGGTTATGAAGCAATTCAAATCGGCTTCGGTGATGTGCGGCCGGTTGCTCTCAACAAGCCCCAATCAGGGCATTTTAAGAAAAATGGCTTGCTGCCCCGCCGCTTTTTGCGGGAAATCCGGGTGGAATCGACAGCTGATTATCAAATAGGCCAGGAACTGAAAGCAGATCTCTTTGCCCCAGGGGATAAAGTGGATATTTCCGGAATTTCCAAAGGCAAAGGCTTTGCCGGGACCATCAAACGCTGGAATGACCACCGCGGTCCCATGAGCCATGGTTCTAAAAGCCATCGCCGCCCTGCTTCCGCCGGGGCTAAAGGACCGGCCCGGGTTTTTAAAGGCAAGCATGCCCCCGGGCATATGGGCGGAGAAAGGGTTACGGTGCAAAACCTGCAAGTCGTTAAAATTGACGGGGAACGCAACCTGCTCTTGGTGCGAGGCGCTGTTCCCGGCCCCAAGCAAGGTTTGCTTTTCATCAAAGCCAGTATTAAAAAATAAAAAACATCCGACTTCTGAACAGGAAGGATTGGTGAAACATGACCGAGATTGATATTTATGATAGAAGCGGGCAGACCATAGGCCAGGTTGAATTAAGCGATGCCGTTTTTGGCCGTCAGGTCAATGAACCCTTGATGCACCAGGCAGTTGTCACTTATTTGGCAGCCCGCCGGGCCGGCACCCATTCTGTTAAGACCCGGGCCGAGGTAAGAGGCGGCGGCAAAAAGCCCTGGCGGCAAAAAGGCACCGGCCGGGCCAGAGTAGGTTCCAGCCGTAACCCGGTTTGGCGCGGGGGCGGCGTGGCCTTTGGTCCTCAGGTGCGCTCTCATGCGGTGGCTATACCGAAAAAAATGCGCCGGCTGGCTCTGTTGTCCGCCCTCTCACTTAAAAATAAGGAAAATAAAATTGTCGTGGTAGATGAGCTGGATTTTTCCGCTCCTAAAACCAGGGAAATGGCTCAAACCCTCAGCAATCTTTCTGCCAATAATGCCTTGGTTGTCCTGGGACCGGAAGATGATAATGCGCTTCTTTCCGCCCGCAACCTGCCCAAGGTGGGGGTCCTCTCCTATAATGGTCTTAACACCTATAGTGTACTTCGCCACGAGAAATTAGTTATTACTAAAGAAGCTTTAGAACTGCTGGAAGGGGTGCTGGTAAATGCGTGATCCCCATGATGTCCTGATCAAGCCCATGATTTCCGAAAAGTCGATGGGCCTGATGGCAGAAAATAAATATTCTTTCTTTGTGGACCGGAATGCTAATAAAATCGAAGTCAAATATGCGGTGGAAACTCTGTTTAGAGTTACGGTGCTGAATGTAACCACCCGCAATATCAAAGGCAAGCTAAGAAGAATGGGCCGCTATCAGGGTTTTCGCCCATCGACCAAAAGAGCTATTGTCACCCTGAAACCTGGGGACAAAATTGAAGTATTTGAAGGATTAACTTAAACAGAGGCCAGATGACAGAGGCCAGATCTTGTAGCTTTGCTTAGGCAAAGCAGTATTAAAGCTGAATATGGTACTATGAGCCTAAGCGTAAGGAGGAATAGTTCAATTGGGTATTAAAAAATATAAGCCTACTTCCCCCGGGCGCCGTGATATGACTGTTTCCACTTTTGAGGAAATTACCACTTCTGTCCCGGAAAAATCTCTCTTGGAGCCCTTGAAAAAGAATTCCGGCCGCAATAATCAAGGCCGTCTGACCATGCGCCATCAAGGCGGCGGTCATAAGCGGCGCTTTCGGGTGATCGACTTTAAACGGGATAAGGATAATATCCCGGCTAAGGTAGCAACTATCGAATACGATCCCAATCGTACCGCCAATATTGCTCTGCTCAACTATGCCGATGGGGAAAAACGTTATATCATTGCCCCTCAGGGTATATCCGTAGGCGATGTGCTGGTTTCCGGCCGGGAGGTGGATATCCGTCCGGGTAATGCCTTGCCCTTAGCTTCCATTCCTGTGGGCACCGTGGTTCATAATGTGGAAATGCTGCCGGGCCGGGGCGCCAAAATGGGCCGCTCAGCCGGAAGCACGATTCAACTGATGGCCAAGGAAGGCAAATATGCCACCCTGCGGATGCCCTCCGGAGAAATGCGGATGGTGTTGGTCAACTGCCGGGCTACGATAGGGCAGGTGGGCAATGCAGATCAAGGCAATATCACTATCGGCAAAGCCGGCCGCAACCGCTGGAAAGGGATCCGGCCCACTAACCGCGGCGTGGTTATGAACCCGGTAGATCACCCCCACGGAGGCGGTGAAGGCCGCAGCCCGGTAGGCCGCAATCCGGTCACACCTTGGGGAAAACCGGCCCTGGGCGCCAAAACCCGTAAGCGCAACAAACAATCCAACAGGATGATCATCAAACACAGAACGAACAAATAAAGTTGCAATGGAGAATGGAGAATGGAGAATTGAGAATTATAGATGTTTTTGCAAAGCAAAAACTACAATCATTCTCCATTATCAATTCTCAATTCTCAATTCTTTTGTAACGGAGGTTAAGTCTTATGACGAGATCGCTAAAAAAAGGTCCTTATTGCCAGGAAAGGCTTTTGGAGCGGATTGAAAAAATGAACGATAGCGGCGACAAAAAAGTCTTGAAAACCTGGTCCCGCCGTTCCACGATTTTTCCGCAAATGGTGGGCCATACTATTGCCGTCCACGATGGGCGCAAACATGTCCCGGTTTATGTAACCGAGGATATGGTTGGCCATAAGCTAGGGGAATTTGCCGTAACCCGTTTCTTTAGAGGGCACGGATCCAAAGCCGAACGCTCCAGCGGAGCAAGGTAGGTAAAGTTTTGAGCTTTGAGTGCTGAGTTTTGAGTTTTTGAAGTTTCGCTATGCGAAACGCTTTAGTTAACAGGCTTTGCGAAGCAAGGCTTTCCAAAACTCAAAACTCAAAATTCAACACTCAAACCTCCGCGCCGAAGGCGCGGCCGAAGGGAGGAAATAATTTTGGAAGCAAGAGCTGTCGCCAAATATATGCGCATTTCCCCGCGAAAAGCCCGTTTGGTCATTGACTTGATCCGGGGCAAAAAAGTGGATGAAGCCGAAGCCATTCTTCGCTTTACCCCCAACAAAGCAGCGGAATTTACAATCAAGGTTTTGCGCTCAGCTACGGCCAATGCGGAACACAATCTGAACCTGAGCCGGGAGGATTTAATCGTCACCCAAGCTTATGTCGATCAAGGCCCCAGCCTGAAAAGGTTTAAACCGCGGGCTATGGGCCGGGCTGATAGAATGTTGCACCGCATGAGCCATATTACTGTGGCCGTAGGGGAGAGGGAGGAGGTCTAGGCCCATGGGTCAGAAGGTAAACCCTAAGGGGTTCCGTATCGGAGTTATCAAGGACTGGGATACCCGCTGGTATGCCGGGAAAAAAGAATTTAAAGATCTGCTTTATGAGGACTATGAGGTCCGCAAATATGTAAAAAAGCGGCTTTTTGCCACCGGTATATCCCGGATCGAAATAGAAAGAGCTGCCCAAAGGCTGAAACTGAATATTCATACCGCCAAACCGGGCCTGGTTATCGGCCGCAACGGTCAGGAGATCGAAGCTTTGCGCCGGGATCTGGAAAAAATGACCGGGAAAAAGGTAAATATCAATATTACCGAAATCAAGCGGCCGGAAGTAGATGCTCAATTGGTTGCTGAAAATGTAGCCGCCAGCCTGGAAAAGCGGATCGCTTTTCGCCGGGCTATGAAACAAACTATGCAACGCACTATTCGTATGGGTGCGGAAGGCATCAAAATCATGTGTTCCGGACGTTTGGCCGGAGCGGAAATTGCCCGTACCGAGCGTTATGCCGAGGGCAAAGTGCCTCTGCACACCCTACGGGCGGATATTGATTATGGTTTTGCCGAGGCCAACACCGCCTATGGCAAAATCGGGGTCAAGGTTTGGATTTATAAAGGGGAAATTTTGCCCCCAAAAGCTAAAACGACAGAATTCAATGCCGGGGAGGGGGGCAAATAGAATGTTATTGCCGAAAAGAGTTAAATTCCGCCGCCAGCACCGCGGCAAGATGAGAGGAACAGCCCAAAGAGGCAACACCATTTCCTATGGAGAGTTTGGGATGCAGGCCCTGGAATGCGGCTGGATCACCAGCCGCCAAATCGAGGCTTCCCGTATTGCAATGACCCGCTATATTAAGCGGGGCGGCCAAGTTTGGATCAAAATCTTCCCCCACAAGCCGGTGACAGAAAAGCCGGCGGAAACCAGGATGGGTAGCGGTAAAGGTTCCCCGGAATATTGGGTGGCTGTAGTGAAACCGGGCCGGGTGATGTTTGAAATCGCCGGCGTTTCTGAAGAGCTGGCCAAGGAGGCTATCCGCCTGGCGCAGCATAAGCTGCCCATAAAAACCCGCTTTATCAGGCGGGAGGATGTAGGTGGTGAAGCCAATGAAAGCTGATAAACTGCGCGATCTTTCTCCGGACGAATTACTGAGAAAAGAGGCAGACTTAAAAGCCGAGCTTTTTAATCTTCGTTTTCGTTCGGCTACCGGTCAGCTGGAAAATCCCTTGCAGATTAATTTGCTGAAAAAAGATCTGGCCCGGGTAAAAACAATCATCCGAGAAAACCAACTAAAGAGCAGTTAATTGGAGGAAAATATGGAAGATATTATCAAGAGAAATTCGCGTAAGACCCGGATCGGGATCGTGGTCAGCGATAAAATGGATAAAACCGTGGTGGTAAAGGTTGAATCCCGGGTACGCCATCCTCTTTATGGTAAAATCACCCGTTCCACCAAAAAATTCAAAGCCCATGACGAAGAAAACAGCGCCAAAATAGGGGATAAAGTCCAAATAATGGAAACCCGCCCCCTCTCCAAAGACAAGCGCTGGAGAGTAGAAACAATATTAGAGCGGGCACTCTAATATTGAATTGAGAATGGATAATGGAGAATTGAGAATGTTCTTTTCAATTCTCAATTCTCAATTCTCAATTCTCAATTCGCGAAGCAAAGGAGGGCTTGTTATGATTCAGGCCGAAACCAGATTAAAAGTCGGAGATAATACCGGCGCTAAGGAGCTGCTTTGTATTAAGGTTTTGGGTGGTTCCCGCCGTAAATATGCCACAGTAGGCGATGTTATTGTTTGTACAGTAAAAGAAGCCTCCCCCGGCGGTGTGGTGAAAAAGGGTGATGTGGTCAGAGCTGTGATCGTTCGCACCAAAAAAGAAATCCGCCGTCCGGATGGCTCCTATATCCGTTTTGATGAAAATTCCGGTGTCATCATCAATGACGCCAGGCAGCCTGCCGGTACCCGCATTTTTGGCCCGGTAGCCCGGGAATTGCGGGATAGGGATTTTATGAAAATAGTCTCTTTAGCTCCGGAAGTGCTGTAGGGAAGGAAGTGAAAGAATGGCTGAACAAGCGAAAAAGCATAAGATCCACGTCAAGAAAGGCGATACGGTGGTGGTGATTTCCGGCAAGGACAAAGGAAGAAAAGGCAAAGTCCGTTCCGTGGAACCCAAGACCGGCCGGGTTTTTGTGGAAAAAGTCAATCTCGTCAGCCGCCATACCCGCCCCACCAAGGCGGCGCCCCAAGGGGGCATTGTCAAACAGGAGGCTGCTATTGATTGCTCCAATGTTATGATTTATTGCAGCCGTTGCGGGCGGCCTGTGCGGATCGGCAAAGACCTGCAAATAAGCGGGGAACGTTTACGCAAATGTGTTATTTGCGGCGATCTTTTTGATAAATAAACGGGGGAAGGAGGAGAAACTTTTATGGCAAGGCTAAAGGAACGTTATAATACGGAAATACGCCAAAAGCTGCAGGAAAAATTCAGCTATGGCAATGTGATGGAAATTCCCAAAGTCGGCAAGGTTGTAGTCAATATGGGCTTGGGGGAGGCTATCCAAAACCCCAAAGCTTTGGATGCTGCCGTCAATGATATAAAAATCATCACCGGACAAAAGCCCATCATCACCAAGGCTAAAAAGTCTATTGCTGCTTTTAAATTGCGTCAGGGGATGTCCATTGGCTGTAAAGTGACCCTGCGGGGCGAGAGAATGTATGAGTTTGTAGATAAATTGATCTCCGCCGCTCTCCCCCGGGTCCGGGATTTCAAAGGGGTTTCTGCTAATGCTTTTGACGGCAGAGGCAATTATACCCTGGGATTGAAGGAACAATTGATTTTCCCGGAGATCGAATACGATAAAATCGACCGGCTGCGGGGCCTGGAAGTGGCTTTTGTCACTACCGCCAAAACCGACGAAGAATGCCGGGAGTTGCTGCACTTAATGGGAATGCCATTCGCTGATAAATAGTCTTGCGAATATTTATCAGCACGGAAAATGGAAAAAGGTGTCTAGAAACCTATAAGTAAGGAGGTAGGCCAATGGCCAAGACTTCAATGCTGGTGAAGCAAAAACGCAAGCCCAAGTTTCGGGTGCAGGGCTATAATCGCTGCAGTATTTGCGGCCGTCCTCATGCCTATATGCGTAAATTCGGGATCTGCCGGATTTGCTTCCGAAATTTGGCTTATAAAGGTGAAATACCCGGTATCACCAAGTCCAGTTGGTGATTAATGGAAGGAGGTTTTTACAGTGGTTGTTACTGACCCTATCGCCGATTTCTTGACCAGGATCCGCAATGCCAATATGGTTTATCTGGATAAAGTGGAGGTTCCTGCTTCACGCACCAAAATGGGCCTGGCCAATATCCTGAAAGAAGAAGGCTTTATCAAAGATGTCGAATATATTGAAGACGGCAAACAGGGGATCATCCGCATGTACCTGAAATATGGGGCAGGCGGGAAACAAAGGGTCGTTACCGGATTGAAACGGATTTCCCGCCCCGGTTTGCGGGTTTATGCGAAAAAGGATGAATTGCCGCGGGTTTTGGGTGGCTTGGGCATTGCCATCGTTTCCACCTCCAGCGGCTTAATGACCGATAAAAGCGCACGCAAACAAGGCTTGGGCGGAGAAGTCCTCTGCTATGTCTGGTAGACAGAAGACAGAGGTCAGAGGACAGAGGACAGAGGACAGAACGGGTTAGGTTTTGCTTCGCAAAACGTTGAAGCTAAGACCTAATACTCCTTCTTCCGTCTTTTGGATTCTGAATTAGAAGTAGGGAGTCAGAAGTTAGAAGTCTAAAGACAGAAGAGGTTAGGTTTTCGTTCCGCGATAACTATTGAAGCAAATAATAGATATTCTGTCTTCTGTCTTCTGGCATCTGACATCTGATTTAGGAGGTGTAACTATGTCTCGTATAGGTAGAATGCCTATAACTTTGCCTGCCGGGGTGGAAGTGGCTATTGATGGTGTGCGGGTGGATGTCAAGGGACCCAAAGGGGCTTTGAGCCGGGAATTCTTTCCGGAAATCCAAATTGTGGAGGAAGACGGCGTTTTGCGGGTCATGCGCTCCAGTGATAAACCCCAGCAGCGTTCTTTGCACGGTTTGACCCGGGCTCTGCTTTCCAATATGGTAGTGGGTGTTTCCAAAGGTTTTGAAAAAAAACTGGAGCTGGTGGGTGTGGGCTACCGTGCCGCTAAAGCCGGTTCTAATTTAGTTCTTACCGTAGGCTATTCCCATCCGGTTGAAATGGATCCCGGACCCGATCTTTCTATTGAAGTTCCCGCGCCTAACCGGATCACCGTCAGCGGTATCGACCGGGAGAAAGTAGGGGCTTTTGCCGCCAATATCCGAAAAGTACGCCCGCCGGAGCCCTATAAAGGCAAAGGCATTAAATACGAAGGCGAAATACTGAAACGTAAAGCCGGCAAAGCAGGAGCTAAATAGGAATTGAGAATGGAAAATGGGAAATGGAGAATTATTGATGTTTTTGTGGAGCAAAAACCTTCATTACATTCTCAATTCTCAATTCTCCATTCTTTATGACTTCCAGGGAGGGATATAATCCTCCTAATGATGATAGGAAGGAAGTAATATTATGTATAAGCCTATTCGGAGAAAAGATATCCGGGTTAAGAAGCATTATCGTATCCGGAAGAATATCAGCGGTACGGCAGCTTGCCCCCGTTTGGCGGTCTATCGCAGCCTGAAGCATATTTATGCCCAGGTTATTGATGATGTACAAAGAGTGACTTTGGCGGCTGCCTCCACCCTGGATCCTTCTTTAAGAGGGGAATATGGCGGAAATAAAGCAGCCGCAAAAAAAGCCGGACTGTTGCTGGCGGAAAAAGCTCAAGCTAAAGGTGTTAAGAAAGTTATTTTCGACCGGGGCGGTTTGGTTTATCATGGCCGGGTGGCGGCTTTGGCCGAGGGCGCCAGAGAAGGCGGACTGGATTTCTAAAGGAGGTTAAGTAATGGCTATCATCAAAGAAGAAGCCAATGCAACAGAGTTACAGGAGAAAGTAGTCTATATCAACCGGGTTGCCAAGGTTGTTAAAGGCGGCCGCCGTTTCAGCTTCAGCGCTTTGGTTGTGGTTGGGGACGGCAACGGTAATGTAGGCGCCGGTATGGGTAAAGCCGGGGAAGTTCCGGAAGCCATCCGTAAAGGTGTGGAAGATGCCAAAAAGAATATGGACAAGGTCAATATTTTAAACGGCACCATTCCCCACGAGGCTATTGGCCGTTTTGGCGCCGGCAGAGTAATGCTCAAGCCTGCTTCCGAAGGTACGGGAGTGATTGCGGGCGGCCCGGTGCGGGCGGTTTTGGAGTGTTGCGGCGTCCGGAACATTCTCACAAAATCTTTGGGCTCCAACAATGCCGTTAATATGGTGAAGGCGACCCTGGCCGGTTTGAAATCCATGAAAACCGTTGAGGAGGTTTCCCGCTTGCGCGGCAAAACCCCTCAGGAAATCTTGGGTTAAGGAGGGAGAACAAATGGCGAAAATAAAAATCACCCTCACAAAAAGCCCGATCGGCTATGAGGCCTCTCAACGCAGAACCGCCGAATCCTTGGGTTTGCGCAAGCTCCATTCCTCAGTAGTGCAGGAAGACACGCCGGACATCCTGGGTAAAGTGCGGACTATCGCTCACCTGCTCACTGTTGAACAAATTAGGAATGAGGAATGAGGAATGAGGAATTAATGTAACTTTGCTCCGCAAAGTATTTTATTAATTGTTTTTGCGCAGCAAAAACTACAATAACTCCTAATTCCTAATTCCTAATTCCTAATTGAAAGAAAGGATGTGTATACCATGAATCTTAGTGAACTTTCCCCTGCTCCCGGCTCGCGGCCTAAAGCTGCCCGGGTTGGCAGAGGCACCGGTTCCGGTCAGGGTAAAACTTCCGCCCGGGGGCATAAGGGCCAAAAGTCCCGTTCCGGCGGGGGTGTGCGCCCTGGCTTTGAAGGGGGCCAGATGCCTCTTTCCCGCCGCATGCCTAAGCGGGGTTTTACCAATATTTTTCGAAAAGAGATCGTCAAGGTGGATCTGGCTGCCTTAAACTACTTTGAAGATGGCTCTGTTGTGGATGCCAATTCCTTGGTGCAGGCAGGTATTATCCGTTCTGCTAAAGACGGGGTCAAAGTTTTAGCCAACGGGACCCTGACCAAACAATTGACAGTGCAATGCCCGGCTTCCAAGAAGGCCGCAGAGGAAATCACCGCAGCCGGCGGTAAAGTAGAGGTGATATAAATGCTATCATCCTTGTCAGGAATATGGAAGGTTGAGGAATTAAGAAAGAAAATAATGTTCACCTTGTTGATGTTCCTGATCTTCAGGCTGGGCGCCCATGTGCCTATACCCGGGATCGACCCGGATGCTCTTTCCAGTTTGATGGGGGCCCAGATTTTCGGTTGGCTGGATATTGTCTCCGGCGGATCATTGAAAAGATTCACTGTCTTTGCCATGGGCATTATCCCTTATATTAATGCCTCAATTATTTTGAATCTATTGACCATGGTTATCCCTTACTTCGAAAAACTGCAAAAAGAGGGACCTGAAGGCCGCAAAAAAATGACCCAATATACCCGTTACGGTACGGTAGTCTTGGGGCTCTTTCAGGCTTTTGGTATGTCTATGATGCTGCGCTCGGCTTTTACCAATCCAAGCTGGGCCAGTGTAGTGATTTCCACCATCTCTCTTACCGCAGGTACCGCGTTCTTGATGTGGCTGGGTGAGCTGATTACGGAAAAAGGCATTGGTAATGGTATTTCCCTGATCATCTTCGCCGGTATCGTTTCCCGGATCCCCACCGGAGCTGTAACTGTGTGGAATCTTATCAGCAATCGCGATATGAGCATTATTACCGTACTGCTCTTCCTTATTCTGGCCATTTTGGTCATTGCAGGTATTGTAACGGTGCAGGAGGCTCAGCGGAAAATCCCTGTGCAATATGCCAAACGGGTGGTAGGCCGCAAGACCTATGGCGGTCAAAGCACCCATGTCCCCATCAAGATCAATCAGGCCGGGGTTATCCCCATTATCTTTGCTATGTCGATTTTGATGATACCAAGTATGTTTGCAAACTTTTTCCCCGAAGGCGGTTTCTCCAGTTTTATCAGCAAGATTTTCAATATGCAACACCCGGTTTATGTGGTCACTTACGGCTTGTTGATTCTGGTTTTCACCTATTTCTATACCGCCGTCACCTTCAACACCAATGATGTGGCGGATAACCTGAAAAAATATGGCGGCTTCATTCCCGGTTTACGTCCCGGCCGCCCCACTGCGGAATATTTGGACCGGGTACTTTCCCGTATTACTTTTGCGGGAGCAATTTTTCTCACGCTTATTGCTATTATGCCGAGCATAGCCATGGCTGTCAGTGGACAGAACTTTTCTTTTGGCGGCACCTCATTGCTGATTGCCGTTGGTGTGGCTTTAGATACTATGAAACAAATCGAATCACATCTCTTATTACGCCACTATGAAGGCTTTATGAGGTAAAAAATCATGCGCATAATCCTTCTTGGTCCTCCCGGGGCCGGTAAGGGTACCCAGGCGGATATGTTGAGTAAGAAACTCTTTTTGCCCCATATTTCCACCGGGGATATGTTGCGGGCTGTGATGGGATCCGGCATGGAACTGGGACAAAAAGCAAAGGCCTATATGGATAAAGGCCAGTTGGTTCCCGATAATATCATTTTGGATATTATCCGGGACCGGATCGGCCGGCCCGATTGCCGGGAAGGCTATTTGCTGGATGGCTTTCCGCGTACTTTGCCCCAGGCCGAAGCCCTGGACGCCATGCTGGCTGCCAATGACAATGCCATTGATGTGGTGCTGAATATTCAAGTGCCTTTGGAACTCCTGCTTGAGCGCTTAACCGGACGCAGAGGTTGCCTGCAATGCGGAACAATTTACCATCAGCTATATAGTCCTACAAAAACCGAAGGTCTGTGCGATGCTTGCGGAGGATCTCTTTATCAGCGGACTGATGACTGCGAGGCCTCCGTACAAAAGCGGCTGGAAGTTTATGAGGTACAAACGGCGCCTTTGATTGCTTATTATGAAAAGCGAAAAACCTTGCAGTTTATCAACGGAAACCAGCCTGCCCATGCCGTAATGTTGGAGCTGGGTCAGGTTTTGGGATTGGATTGGGAAAAAGACTGATAGTAACTAAATCGGCCTGATGGTTTGCTTTTTGGTAAAATATGGTAAAAAGGAATATATTTCTGAAAATGGATAAATGCGTGAGGCTTAAAGGCTAATGACAAACTTTGCGGAAGAGAAGTCCTCAATTACTACCAAAGATTTAGCTCTGCCGGATTTGCGTCCCGGTCAGCTGGTACGTTCCAAGGCAGGGCGGGATAAAGGCCATTGGTATCTGGTGCTGGCCACCTCAAAGGAACGGGTTCTTTTGGTGGACGGTAAAAAAAGAGGTGCGGCCAATCCCAAAGCCAAAAATCGCTGCCATTTGCAGCCCACTCACAAAATAGCGGCTGATTTTGTGAGCAGGCTGGAAAACGGTCAGCACTTGCGCAAGGAGCATATTTCCTTTTTTCTGAGCAGCTTAGCAGAAACTGATTGATCAGTAACAACTTGTTACCAAAAAGTGGGGATTGAGAATCCGGTTTTACCGGGTTCAAAAGAAAGGAGCGGGGCAGTTGTCTAAACAAGACGCAATCGAAGTTGACGGCATCGTGGTAGAGCCCTTGCCCAATGCCATGTTTCAGGTAGAGCTGGCCAACGGCCACCGGGTTCTTGCTCACATTTCCGGTAAGATCCGCACCAACTATATCAGGATTTTACCCGGGGACAGGGTAACGGTGGAAGTAAGTCCCTACGACCTGAAAAGGGGTCGAATTGTTTACCGCTACAAATAAAAACAATTAATGGTAATAGCTGAAAACAAAGCCGTTAGTTGTTGTTTTGCGCAGCAAAACCTACCACAACTATTCACTATTCACTATTCATTATTCACTGAATTTAAAGGGGGTTTTTGCTATGAAGGTTCGGGCTTCTGTCAAACCTATTTGCGAAAAGTGCAAAATCATCAAAAGAAGAGGCAAAGTAATGGTTATTTGCCGTAATACCAAACACAAACAAACCCAAGGGTGAGCCCCTTTGGAGCTCACCCTTGGGAGTTATGAGTTGTGAGTTTTGAGTGTTGAGTGTTGAAAATCCTTTTTTTCAATCAATAAAACACGGAGTGTTTTTACAAACACTCAAAATTCAACACTCAACACTCAAAACTGCTATTCAGATGGAGGTGTTTTAACTAAATGGCACGTATCGCTGGTGTTGACCTGCCCAGGGATAAAAGGGTAGAAATTGGTCTGACCTATATTTTTGGTATCGGCTTGTCCTCTTCCCAAAGAATTCTGGCTGAAGCAGGCGTAAATCCTGATACCCGGGTCAAGAACCTCACCGAGGATGAGGCGGGGAGAATCCGCGAAGTTATTGACCGAACCTGTCAGGTAGAAGGCGACCTGCGCCGGGACATTGCCCTCAATATCAAGCGGCTTTCCGAGATTAGCTGCTATCGGGGGATTCGCCACCGCCGCGGCCTGCCCGTACGCGGTCAAAATACCAAAACCAACGCCCGGACCCGCAAAGGTCCCAAACGGACTGTGGGCGTCAGAAGAAAGAAATAAAGGAAGGGGGTCTTGTATTTGCCTCGCAGACAAACTAGCAGAAGAAAAAAAGAAAGAAAAAATATTGACTCTGGGGTGGCCCATATCCAGTCCACCTTCAATAATACCATAGTTACTATTACCGATAAGCTTGGTAATGCGGTGGCTTGGTCTTCCGCAGGGGCAATGGGTTTTAAGGGTTCGCGTAAAAGCACTCCCTTTGCGGCTCAAATGGCGGCGGAAACCGCGGCTAAAGAAGCTATGGAACATGGGATGCGTCAAGTCGAATGCCTGGTAAAGGGCCCCGGCTCCGGCCGGGAGGCGGCTATCCGTTCTTTGCAGGCGGCAGGCTTGGAGATCAGTATGATCAAAGACGTAACCCCCATTCCCCATAATGGCTGCCGCCCACCCAAAAGAAGAAGAGTTTAATTCGATAGCTTTTGCCCAGCAAAAGCTACAACAATTGAAAACTCAAAGTTGAGAACTCAAAACTCAAAACTCCGCTCCTTTAGGAGCAGTTTAGGAGGAGGACCGATATGGCAAGATATACCGGCCCTGTGTGCCGTCTTTGCCGGCGCGAGGGCATGAAATTGTATCTGAAGGGCGACCGTTGCTATTCGGATAAATGTTCCGTTACAGTGCGCAGCTATGCTCCGGGGCAGCATGGTCAATCCCGGAAAAAGGTTTCGGAATATGGCATTCAGCTGAGGGAAAAGCAAAAAGTCCGCCGTATATACGGTATTTTGGAAAAACAATTTCGGATCTATTTTGAAAAAGCGGATCGCCAAAAAGGCGTTACCGGCGAGAATTTGCTGCGGCTTTTGGAGCGGCGTTTGGATAATGTAGCTTATCGTTTGGGTTTTGCCAGCTCCAGGGTAGATGCCCGTCAGTTGGTACGCCATGGTCATTTTACTGTTAATGGACGCAAGGTCAACATCCCTTCCTTTTTGGTGAAGGCGGGAGATATGATAGCTGTCAAAGAGAAAAGCAAATCCTCGCCCAAGCTGCAAGGCTATGCTCAGAATCTTGGCTCTCATAATGCTCCGGCCTGGCTGGATCTGGATAAGCCCAACCTGGTGGGCAAAGTTATAGCCTTGCCCAGCCGGGAAGATGTTGATTTGGAAATCAACGAGCAACTGATAGTTGAATTGTATTCCCGTTAATCACTGGGAGTGGGTTTGGTGAGAGAATAGGAAAATAAGGAGGGCGAAAGAAAATTGTTTGGGATTGAAAAGCCGAAAATTCAATGCGTGGAAATGGCCGAAGACAATTCCTATGGCAAATTTGTCGTTGAGCCCCTGGAAAGAGGCTATGGCACCACCTTGGGCAATGCCCTGCGCCGGGTGCTTCTCTCTTCCTTAGCCGGGGCAGCGGTCACCGCCGTTAAAATCGACGGGGTTTTGCATGAATTTACTACGGCCCCGGGCGTGGTCGAGGATATTACCGATATTATCCTCAACCTGAAGGGATTAGCTGTCAAGCTGCACAATGAGGAGAGCAACACTATTTATATTGATGCCAAAGGCCCTTGCGTGATCAGCGGCGGTGATATTAAATGCGGGGCCGATGTGGAAATTCTTAACCCAGAGCATTATATTGCCACCCTGGATGAGAGCGGCGAGATTTCTATGGAAATTTCCGTAGAAAAAGGCCGGGGTTATGTAGGCGCGGATAAGAATAAAAAAGAAGGCCAGCCCATTGGGATCATTCCTGTAGATTCTCTCTTTTCCCCGGTGCTTAAGGTTAATTTTGCGGTGCAGGATACCCGGGTGGGCCAGCATACGGACTATGATAAGCTGACAGTGGATATCTGGACCGACCGTACTATTTCTCCTGATTATGCCCTTAGTACCTCCGCCAGGATCCTCAGTGAATATTTGAACCTGTTTGCGGTATTGACTGAGACGCCTATGGATGAGATAGGCCAGGTGGAAAAAGAGGAAGGCAAAAAGAATAAGCTGCTTGAGATGACCATAGAAGAACTGGATCTATCTGTCCGTTCTTATAACTGTCTGAAGCGGGCAGGGATCCATACTACCCATGAACTGGCTGCCAAAACCGAGGAAGAAATGATGAAGGTACGTAATCTGGGCCGTAAATCCTTGGAAGAGGTTGTGGCTAAATTGGAAAGTCTAGGCTTGACCTTAAAAAGACCGGACGAGTAAATATGAGTCACTTTAGGCAAGTTAATAATAAAGATTTTAATTCAATCGTTTTCGTGGAGCGAAAACCAACCAACATTCTGAATTCTGGTTTCTGAATTCTGAATACTTGCGGGTGAAACCCGTGCTAGGAGGTTTTGCAATTGGCTTACCGTAGATTAGGAGTAAAAAGCGCTCATCGCCGGGCTATGATGCGCAATGCGGCTACGTCTTTGTTCAAACATGGCAAAATAACCACAACCGAACCCCGGGCCAAGGAATTGGCAAGCATTGCTGAAAAAATGATCACCGTAGCCAAACAGGGCGATCTGGCGGCACGGCGGCGGGCTTTAGCATTTTTGCTGGAAGAAGATGTGGTGACTAAGCTGTTTGAGGACATCAGCGGTCAATATAAAGAACGCCAGGGCGGCTATACCAGGATTGTCCGCCTGCAGCAAAGACGGGGCGATGGAGCCCAAATGGTTTTGTTGGAACTTGTTTAAAAATTAAAAGAAGAAGATAGATAAGAGGACAGCCTGCTGTCCTCGCTTTTCTATATTATCTTGGAGGTAATCCATGATCGAAGTCGAAGGGGTCAGCTTTGCTTATGAAGAGGGCGGCCCTACCATTCTCCATGATATTAACCTCACCATACCCCAGGGACAGTGGCTGGCAATCATTGGCCCCAATGGTTCCGGCAAAAGTACCCTGGCCCGGCATCTTAACGGGCTGCTGCTGCCTGCGGCAGGCCGGGTGTTGGTAGAGGGTCTTGACAGCCGGAACCAGGAAGAATTGTGGCAGCTGCGGGAACAGGTGGCTTTTGTTTTTCAAAACCCGGATAATCAGCTGGTAGCCACAACGGTTGAGGATGACATTGCTTTCGGTCCGGAAAACCTGGGTCTCTCCTCCCAGGAAATCACCCGGCGGGTAGAAGATGCTTTGGCTATTACAAATCTGGCAGATCTAAGAAAAAAACCGCCTCATTTACTCTCCGGCGGAGAAAAGCAGCGGGTGGCGATAGCAGGGGCCTTAGCTATGGCTTCCCGCTATTTGGTATTGGATGAGCCCACTTCTATGCTGGATCCCAGTCTCCGCCTTTCCGTAATAGAAACTCTGCAGTATCTCCACAAGGAGCTGGGATTGGGCATTATTTATGTTACCAACATAATGGAAGAGGCATATCTGGCCCAGCGGGTGATAATATTGGAACAGGGGCATCTAATTGCCGAAGGCGCCCCGAAAGAAATTTTTGCCTTCCCTGATTTTACCCGCCTGGGCCTGGAACAACCGGATATTTACAGGCTGGGAGCGAGGTTAGGTTTAACGGGGGTGTCTAGTGTGCCGGAGCTTGTAGCTAAATTGCTGCAACTTAAATACCAGGTAATAGAAAATAGGTAATAGGTAATAGGTGATAGGTAATAGGTATGGTAGAAAATGAAATCGGAATTCCGGGGCAGATAAAATTAACAAACGTTAGTTTCACCTACCAAAAAGGCGCTCGGCCTGCTTTGGTGGATATCAATCTTGTGATCGATCAGGGCGAGATGGTGGCCTTGATTGGGCATAGCGGCAGCGGCAAAAGCACCTTGGCTCAAATCATCAGTGGGATAATTTACCAGGATGAGGGTATTATGGATATCGGTGGGGTGCGGCTCTCTAAAAAAGGGACCTTTCGCCAGGTTGGAATGGTCTTTCAATACCCGGAGCAGCAGCTTTTTGGGGAAACGGTTTTTGAGGACGTGGCTTTCGGCGCCAAAAATTTCGGGGCTGCCCAGATGGATCTGCCGGGCTTGGTAACGGCTGCTCTGATCATGGTGGGCCTGGAACCGCACGCCTTTATTCAGCGTCAGCCCTTTGCTCTTTCCGGCGGGGAGAAGCGGCGGGGGGGTATTTCCGGGGGCATGGTCACCGGTCCGGGGGTTTTTGTTTTTTTCGAAAC
>Ga0082212_10000686_pt1 | contig 49273 bp, 48 predicted proteins | sample TergutNt197P3_FD_71548 | JGI IMG/M metagenome (GOLD analysis project Ga0082212, IMG submission 71548) | Neocapritermes taracua P3 segment gut microbial communities from Petit-Saut dam, French Guiana - Nt197 P3 | ecosystem: Host-associated > Arthropoda: Insects > Digestive system > Gut ... | reverse complement strand
CGGGTTCCACAAAACCGTGTTCGGGCTTACGCCCTCTGCACGGTTTTGCTCCACCACATTTTGCCAGCCCTGGTCTTGCTACGCAAGCCCTTATTCGGGCCGGCAAAACGTCGCCAACCTTCAACGTTATGCGAAATGTTGGCAAAATTGTTATATAATATTTCATTAAGAATATAATATTGACAATAAAGTATGAAATGTTTATAATAAAAGATATTGGTTATAATATTATAATAAATTTGGAGTTGTTTTGAAAAAATTATCAAAAAATACAATATATTTAATTTTAAATTATTTTTATATCATTCCAGGAATATTTTGTGCGCTTTTTTATATTAATTCATTTTATAAAATATTTGAATTCTACAATTTACCAATAATATTTCAAAATATTATTGTAATAATAATTCATATTCCATATTTGATATTTTATGTTATGAGTTTGACATTTACAATATTAATACATCCATTAGTTCAAATAATAATATTTTATTATGCTTGTAAAAAAAGAAACATTTCTAAAAAAAATATTATAATTGTATTTTTTATTTCAATAGTAATTGCTTTTGTTTTTTTATATTTAATATGGGGGAAAGGATTAATATTAACGGTATAGAACTATTAATATATGCCAACACTTCGCATAACAGGTCTGTTAGCGCTACGCCGCCTTTTCGGCGGCTCGGGGCTTCGTTCGCCTAGGTCGTGGTTCCTTCGGAACCAGTCCCACGGCTCACTACGCCCACATTTTGGGCGCCTACAAAAATAAAGGCTTGTAGAATGGATTGCCTTTATTTTTGCTTGTCTCGGCGCCCAAAACGTCGCCAACAGCCGGAACGTTATGCGAAATTGCGCTATGTGTATGAAATAGTATACATATAAGAATATGTAAAATATTTCTTGACAATGCATATAGAATTTTGATATTATATGTATTGGAGGACTTTATGAGGACTACTTTAGAATTACCTGATACATTGGTTCATGAAGCAATGACTTTAACTAAAATCCCTACTAAAACAGAATTAGTTAAATTTGCTCTTGAGAATGTAATACAGAGGGAAAAAATAAAAGAATTAACAAACTATTTCGGTAAAATAAATTTGGAAATTGATCTTGATAAATTGAGAAACCGATGAATAGTCTTGTTGATTCTTCCGCATGGATTGAATATTTTAAGGGAAACCAAAAATATTATTTTATAAATGATCTTATTGAAACTAATGCAATATGTACAAATGATATTATTTTAACAGAATTGTTACCATCAATTATACATAAAAAAGAAAATAAATTAGCTGAACTTTTAAATTGTGTTAAAAAATATATGTTACTTATTGATTGGCAAGAAATACGCAATATACAACTTTTAAATTTAAAACACGGTAATAATAATGTTGGGATTTCTGATATAATTATTGCACAAAATTGTATTCAAAATGAATTAAATATAATAATTCATGATAAACATTTTGAAGCTATGGCAAAGTATATACCATTGGAAATATATAAGTAGCGCAACTTCGCATAACAGGTCTGTTAGCGTTCCGCCGCCCTTTGGGCGGCTCCAGGGTTTCGTAAAACCCCATTCGGGCGTGCGCTGAGGCGCTGGAATGCCCTCTGTGGGGTTTTACTCCACCCACAGTTTTGTAGCCCTGCAAACCTACGGTTTGCCAATTCGAGCACCTAAAACCTCGCCAACAGCCGGAACGTTATGTGCGATTTGTCTTGGTGTTTTCAGGTTTTTTGCGGGCACATTTTTAGGCTTTTCATCTGGTAAATCCGGTATTACGTCATCCTGTCCCTTCCGTCAGCATTATTATTCGTCCTTGCCATTTAATATGTCATGGAGTATATTTTTAATATAGGCGGTTCCTTTATGACCAGCTTCTTGACTATCTGGATTGTAGCCAGGGTTAGCAACTGGAGGCTGGTAATTGGGGTCGCCTTTTTCCTTTAGTTCTTTCCGGTTAAATAAATGATGTGTGTAAAAATTCGCGCCCTGCCTCTTGGCTTGCCTTGCCCGCATCATTAATAGGTCTTTGTCTGAATTAGTTTTAACCGGCATTGCCTTATAGAGGCCGCCCGGCTGCTGGGGTGCTTTATCGCCTCGTCTACCATGGATTTGGCAAGGGCTGTTATGTTGGGGAGGTTGGTCTTTTTGTCTGTCTGGAATAGCAGCTGATCCCGGATTGCTTCATAGGCGGCTGTCTCCGCCCAGCGGTATGCCCAGCCGTCCTTAATTCTCTGGATTTCTTCTTCAGAGCGGGTGTCCCCTTTTTGGGTCTGTGGGCATTTTTTGGGTATTTTTATGGGTTTTTCAGCAGAAATATCCGCTATTACGTCATCCGTTCCCTTCCGTCAGCTTTATTCTTCTTCCTTGACATTTAAGATGTCATGGAGTATATTTTTAATATGGGCGATGCTTTCTGCTCTTGCCGACTGCCTACCCGGATTTGTGCCGGGACCAGCAACTGACGGTGGAGCAGTATCGCCTTTTTCTTTTAATTCTTTCCGGTTAAATAAATGATGGTTGTAAAAATTCGCATCTTGCACTTTGGCTTGTCTTGACCTTATCATTAAAAGATCCTTGCCTGAATTGGTCTTAACAGGTAATGCCTTGTGGATATTTCGTAGTGGGGTTTTATCAAAATCCTTTGATATATCGATTGTTATGCCTTTGCTTATCCCTTCTGGTATATAGGGGACGGTATCTATTTTTTCTTGATCTATGGTATGGCCTAAACTCTTTTTTACCCCAGCTGTATTAAAAATTACATCCGCTTCCGGTGTAGATATTACCTGTTCTCCGTTTGTTCTTACCAGGTCGATAGCCTCTTTTTTGGCAGTGTTCCTTGCCTCTCTCGAGTTATCTGCCAGGTTAATGCCACTTGGCGGTATGTTAATAACAGGCTTCCCTTCCAAGAATAGTTTTGCGCTTCTTTTTTCTTCTTGGGAAAGAGCTTTTTGTTTTTCCCATTCTTTAATTTTTTGGAGCTTTTTCTGTTGGTCTTGATCCATGACGATCCCTTTTCCGGGAACCGTCATTTCCCCACTTGAAGAGTACCCCCAAAGCATACACCAGCCTTTTGGGGAATGTCAAGCAATAAATCTCGTTTTGCATATACCGGGCTATCCTCTGTTCCTCCCTGGTAGCGTACTTTACCGCAGCCCGCCGGATCGCTTTGTCGTTCTTCTGGCTCATCCCCACATCCCCTCCATGCCCCTAACAATCTCCTGGAACTTCGCCGAGTTTACCCCGGCCTGGTACATCTCGGCTAACAGCCGGTCGATGGCTCCCCGGCGCTCCCGCTTTGTGTAATCAGACCAGCTTTTTAGGCGCCCGAAGATAAATGGCTCGCCGTCAACGGTCATAACATCCACCGGGCGCTGTTTGCTCTTTTTACGCTTCCCGCTTTGGTCGATGTACTGTTATTCTTCAAAACCAGCCCCCAAATCCCGCTTTATGAAGTTGCGGAATTCTTCAAAGTTTTTCGCCGGGTAGCTGTGCAGCCCGGAAACCCAGTATTCCTGGCAGAGCGAGTGGAACGCCCTTTGTGCGGTTTTGTCCTCGTCAGAATTTATGTGCCCTGGAAACGTTAAGATTTGTGGAATGGATTGTCTTTGCGTTTCCCTGTCCGGGTACCTAAAACCTCGCCAACAGCCAGGACGTTAAGCGACATTATTATTAAAAAGTACTTGACATTATATAAAAAACCTTCTATATTACAATTATTATTTACTAAAAGGTACATAATATGACGGCAGAAATAGCGATATTGAATACCAAAGGAATTGCAATTGCAGCTGATAGTGCTGTAACAATTGATTTAAAAATGGGAGAAAAAAATATTTTTTACCGCAGAAAAAATATTTTGCATTTCTGAAAAAATACCTATTGGTTTAATGGTTTATTCTCAAAGTGAATTTATGGGAATAAGTTGGGAAATAATAATCAGTGAATATTCAAAAAAAAGCGAAAACAAAATATTTAATACATTAGAGCAGTTTTATTTAGATTTTCTTGAATTTATTAGGAATTTTGAATATCTAACACTAGAGAAGCAATTAATTTACTTGAGAAAAATATGTAATCGCACTTATTGGTCTATAAAGGAACGTTTTGATACTGAAATAAATATATTTATAGAAAATAAAATAAATTTTACTGAAGTGACAAAAGCAAATGTATTAAATGAAGTTTTGGAAAAATATTTAAATGAAATATTAAAATCGGAAACTATTTATAAATCATTTATTAATGATTTTTTCCTAGAAAATAATGTGAATACGATTTTTGATGATATAAATAGTATTATTGATAATTCTATTATTACTGAATCTATAAGAGAAAAATTATTACTAATTATTAAAAACAATATTGAAAAACTAGTAAACATTTATGGATTTTCTGGTATAATTATTACAGGCTATGGAAATAAAGAAATATATCCAAGCATAATTGACATTAGATTATTCGGTAAATTAGGAAGTAATTTAATCTATGAAAGAAATGATACTATGAAAATTGAAAGCGAAGGAGAATCGATTATATATCCAGTAGCACAAGCAGATTTTATATATACTTTTATTTCCGGTATTGATCCATCTTTCAGGTTTAAGTGGGAAGATAAAATTGAGTTTTTTGCTAAGGAAATGTTAAAATTAACTTTTAACACTCAAAAAGACGAAATAATGAAATAAAAGATGAAATTATTAAAGAAATGGATGATTATTTAGATACAAATTATAGAGGCCCAATATTTAACATCGTTAGTTCATTACCAAGAACTAATTTGTCTGAAATTGCAGAAGCATTAATAAATATTACTTCGTTAAGAAGACATGTATCAACTGATTCAGAAACAGTAGGTGGTCCTACAGATGTAGCCATAATTGCAAAAGCAGATGGATTTACTTGGGTAAAAAGAAAAAAATATTTTGAAAAAAATAACGGCGCTTAACAAGCAGTTATCGCTTCGCCTCCTTACAGCGACTCGTCTTTACAAACATAGTAATTACCTGACAGCCGCCCTCGAATGAAACTGAAGCCTAGGCTGCAGGGACCTCCTCAGGATTGACAATTGGGATACCTTCAACAAAGGCTTGGTGCGGTGTCCTGCCATTCATGTTCCGGCCCTGGTGCGCCCTTTCATAATTGTATGTATACTGTATAGAATCATGGTCGGTTAGCATTTCTTCAAGGCTTTCGTAAAATTTAATTCGGCCCTGATTACTGAAATGTTTCTCAAGAATATTTTTAATTTTATACCCCTTTACCAGTTTTTTTTTAACGGGATCGTGGAAGTAACTATTGCATTTTCCAAAATATTGCTTTATACTTGTTTATGCTGTAATTCCTTTTGAAGTAATGAATTAAGGTCGTTTCTTTTTATTCTATTTGTGGAGTTGTTTTTCCATTATTTATATTTAATACTAATGTTAAATATAAATAAAAGTGGTTTTTATGAAAAAGTTAAAACTTGTTGCTATAATATTAATTTTTTTTGCTTCTACCATTCTAGCACTTAGTATTATTCATTCTATTCTTTTAAAAGCTGAGAGCAAAAAAATTGTACCCAATGGTATTTTGGTAGAGGTAAATAATCATAAACTTCATATTTTTACCGAAGGAGATAAAAATAACAAACCAACTCTTGTTTTTATGTCTGGCTCCCAAACACCTGCACCTGTTTATGATTTTAAACAACTATTCTCTCTCCTTAAAAATGATTATTTTATTGCAGTTATTGAAAAAATTGGCTATGGATATGCTGATATTGAAAATACCGACAGGGATATAGATATTATTCTTGAAGAATCACGAGCTGCTTTATATTCTGCTGGAATAAATGGGCCATACGTGTTATTTCCACATTCTATTTCAGGTTTGGAAGCATTATATTGGTTAAGTAAATATCCAGAAGAAATAAAAGCCATAATTGGTTTAGATATGGCTATTCCTGAACATTATAATCATTTAACTAATATGGAAAATATAATAAAATTACAGATTGGTTTTATGAAAGTTATTTCCAAAATAGGGATTCATCGTTTTTATTATCCTGATAAGGTAGATAAAAACATTCTTACTGTTAATGAATACAAACAATTTAAATATTTAATTAATAGAAATTTTATGAATGTTACAGTATCTAAAAATGAGCCATTAAGTGTTTTTACCAATGCGGAAAAAGTACATAAAGTAAATAATACAAATGGAATTGGTAAAGTACTGTTATTTTCATCAAATGGCAAGGAGCTGGGAGGACATATTTGGATCTCGATTCAAAAAGAATTTGCTGAAAGAATGGCAGGCGAATTAATTTTATTGGATTGTGGACATTATATTCATCATTTTGAACCACAAAAAATAGCTGAAAAAAGCAAACAGTATATTTCTAAATTATTAGAGTAAAAAAAATAACGGCATAAAACAACCGGTTACTGTCCCGCCTTCCTTCCGGGCATACTAATCTGCATCACTTAGTATTTCAAAACTGCGGCTTATTCTGCTTCCTTTACTGTCAACAAGCGTAATAATATGCGTACCTGCTCCGGGACGGGTTTCAATATCGTGAAACACTTTTGTTTCACCAAGGTATGTATCATCCAGGTGCCAGAAAATTGTTTCGTTCGAATCCCGGTGAGCAGCCTGAAATACAACACGGCCTTCTCTGCCCCCCAGTTCCCTTGGAATGTAAATTTTACTATTCGGCTCCGGGTTAAAAAGGGCCATCGAAGGAATACCGGCTCCATGCGCAGAATCATCTTCGGAAATAAAAGGGGGTAGCGGTTTATAATCAAAGTTCCATCTCTTTATATACCATTCTTCTGCCGGAGGGAGTACAAACCACTTTTCCAAACGAACATACTCTGCATTGTTTTCCATAATAATACGCCTGTCTCCCGTAAAATTAAGTGCAACAGTCCGGCAAAAAGGGCAAGCGCCATGACGCGGTGAACGGCGTGGGACATTGGCATCGGTAACCATTGTACAATCAGGCCCGGCAGGAAAACCGGAAAGAGCACACACTTCGACAGGCACAAGATCCCCGGCAGGCTGGAGAAACCATGCCCGGTTTCCTGTAGCAGAAAAAATAGAATCCAGCGCAGAAAATAAATCAAAGAGGACCGGTGCCGAAGTAGCAGTGCTAACCAGTTCCGCGCGGCCTTCCCCGGATGCGTTTCCAATCCACACGCCGACAGTCCACAGCGGCGTTGTCCCAATTGCCCATGCGTCACGGTTCCCGTAACTTGTACCGGTTTTCCAGGCGATACGCCTTGACCCCGCATATTCCTGCCAGTGAGCTTCTTCTCCCGGGCGGTTTACAAAGGTTAATGCTTCCAGGGTAAGCCATGCGGCAGCAGGGGAAATAATTGTCGAAGTGCCTGTTTCCTGATTAACAAAACGTGCAAGGCCGGCATAAAGACCAGTAATTTCCCAAAGCGTTACTTCCGCTCCGCCAAGGATCAGGGGAAGCCCGTACTCTTCCCCTTTACGGAACAGCGTTGTGAGTCCCAGGTTTTTTAGTAGATCCAAAAACCTGTCAACCCCATAGAGCCGCAGGGATCGTACAGCAGGGATATTCAGCGAGCGGGCCAGAGCCTCGTCTGCTCTTACTACCCCCAAATAATTGCGTGAATTATTTTCCGGGCTGTAACTTCCGACTCTTGTAGGAATGTCACTGACGAGTGAAGAAGGAAGTATGTCGCCAGAATCGAGCATGGCTGCATAGAGGAATGGCTTTAAGATGCTTCCCGAACTGCGCGGCGAGGAAGCAATATCAACCGCGGGGGCGTCACTTGACAGTACATTACCCACATATGCAAGCATATCCCCGCTTTTGGTATCCAGTATTATACATGCCCCGCTGGAAATACCCTGCTCGTTAAAACGAAGGGCCCAGCGCCCAAGGATTGTGTTTGCCCGTTCCTGAACTTCCCGGTCTATCGTTGTAAGAAGGGTGAAATTTTTTTCATATAAAGGATGCTTTTTATTTTCTGAATTAAACTCCCCTACCCCTCCGGCTTCCATTACAATGTAGGCAAGCAGATGCGGGGCGAGGGAAGGAAGGGGAAGCGGTTCACCGGGGATTTCTTCAGAGCAGGCAAGGCCGAGTGTTTCCCCGTCAAAATACCCCCTTGAGCATAAGCGGCCGAGCAGTGCGTCCCGTTTTATTTTAAGCAGGCCGCGGTTCTTCCCCGGGTGAATCAGTCCCGGGCCATTGGGTAGCGCAGCCAACGTAGCCGCTTCGGCCCAGGAAAGGTCTGCGCTCGACCTGCCAAACCAGCGCCAGGACGCCGCTTCGATGCCAACAACATTAGCGCCAAATGGCGCATGAGCCGCATATAGATCGAGTATTTCTTCCTTTGAACAGGAAAGCTCCAGTCTTAGTGCCAAAAAAGCTTCGATTATTTTTTCGGTAATAGTGCGCTTGCGGGCAGGCCGGGAGAGGCGAATGGTTTGCATGGTTATCGTCGATCCGCCCGAAATAATTTTCCCGGCTTTTGTGTTCTGGATAAAAGCCCTGCCTATCGAAAAAAAATCAATACCGACATGGCTGTAAAAACGCCGGTCCTCCGCTTCTACTATCGCAAGCGCAAATTTTTTATTCAGCCCGTTATAACCTGCACCATCCGGCCGCATATCGTAATCCGGCTGTTTATCGTAATTCGGCTGTTTATCGAAATCCAGCCGCTTAAAGTGGTTTTGCGGGAACCGCCATTGCCCGTCATACGCAACCAAGGCACCAAGAAGCTCACCATTGCGATCATACAGCACAGGTGAATAGTACGATGAAAAAAGCGGCTTTGGCAGTGAGAATATAAATACAATTCCAATGATAATTACAGCCAGGAGAATGATTGGTGTTTTGTCCTGCCGCAATGATTGTATCGCGCGGTTTATGGTTTTCTTTTTCGCTCCTGACACAATCACCGCAGTCCCGGGATCAGTGCAGCAACCGACTCGTCATACATTGCATAAGCATGAATGGCTGGACGAAAATATGATCCTCCGTAGACATTAGTAACCCTAATCGTAACAGTTTTCGATGCATTTGGTTCAAGGCTAAAGTATGTCATAACCCGGTCATCCCTTATGTCCTGGTAATCAAAAACAGATGCAGTCCTTCCTTCTGTGCCAAGCCTCTCGTTAATAATTTCCCACGATGCCGGAAGCTGATGAACCAATGCAATGTTTTCCACTTTAACATTACGCAGGTTAGTTACAGTTACCCGTATGATCATATCCTGGCCGGCATTTAGGGTTGCCGGGTTAACGGCTGCTCCGGAATCGCTGCGGTATTCAACACCAAGCCTAAGCCCGTTGGAAAGCGGCGGTTCCCTTCCCTCCTCCGGTGTCCCCCTGACCAGAATACGGGCATAGACCGGAACGCTTGAATTATTTTTTACGGTAAATGAACCAGATGAGCCTGAAGGGTTCCCCAGGGAAACCTGGTTTGTCTGGGAACTGAAAACGGAAGTACCGCGCTTCCCGTCCGAGCCGAATGAATAGTCAACCTTTATTTCTTTTGCCTGCGAGCTGCTCCCTGTCCCCTGCATAAAGATCATCGCAGAACGCAGCGCAACCGAAAGTTCCTGTGTTGAAAGCCAGTTGGTAGACGAAAGCGTTTCCGCCGCCTGTTCAAAAAGAACTTTTGCATCAGCATCGTATCCGCCAAGGAGCAGCAGTGTTTCCAGGATTATAGCCTTGTCACGGAACATCGAACCAAATGTCTGGCCGTATTCACGATAGGGGTTGATATTTTTGCTCAACCCGTTTACCAGATTTCTGGCCGTATCGCGCTGGCCTGCATACCAGTAGGCAGACGCAAGCCGCCAGCGTGCAGCCAGATCAAGACCTCCCTGCCGTTCCCGCAAACGGTTCATCGAGCCAAGGTCAGCCTCCCCTGCCAAGGCCAGCGTGTAAAGCCTGTATGCCTGTGCCGCCTGGTTGCCGTCCCTGGAAGCCCAGAGTGAAGCACGGTTTTTTTGGAACCTGATAAAATTGGAAAGGACGTTCTGGGGAACCGAATATCCAAGGCGCTTCGCCTCGATAAGGAAATGCCCCACATAACTCGAAGCCCAGTCATCGGCAGATTCCCCGCCTGGCCAGTAAGAAAAACCCCCGTCGGGAAGCTGGAAGGTGCCAAGCCTTTCAATGCCGGCCCTTATATTCGATCGGATTTCATTTACCCTTGCGGCATTAAGTTCAAGCACCTTATCCAGATAAAGCTGCGGGAAAACAGCACTGGTTGTTTGTTCCACACAGCCATGCGGATAACGAATAAGGAAATTAAGCCTTCCCTGAAGATTAATCGGCGGGAGCCGCGACAATTCAAGTTGAGCCTCATTGGTACCATTCATTCCGGGGAAGCTGACATTCCCAGACCATGTTTCATTCGGCGAAAGCAATTTTAGCTGCGATGCAGTTACAGGGATGGCCGTGCTTCTTACCTCAAGATCGGTAATATGCCTCGCGTTTTTAAGTGAAGGTGATGCTGCAGTGATAGTAAAGCGCACCAATCCCGGAGAGGAAGGCGCCTTTATCCTGAACGATATTGTTTTTTCCCCTGTTGATGTAAAGGGAACCGTTTGCTTTCCGCTGCCCGTTAGTGTGGCGCCCTGTACTGCCATGCTTACTTCCACATTGCGTGAACCTGGTTTATAAGAAGCAACCGATACGGGAATTACAGCTTCGTCGCCGGGGGAGATAACGCGGGGAAGTGTCCCAAACACCATAAGGTCCGAGGAAACCTTTACCTGTTTTTCCGCTGTCCCGTAAGCCCTGTTGCCTTTCCCGCTGTTTTCCCCGGTGGAAGACGCTGCCATTACCATAATACGCAGCGCGCCAATGTATGGCGGCAGGGTAAAACGTTCGGTTTTCTTTTCTCCGGCTTTTAATTCGAAGGGCCCAAAATAACGGACCACAGGTTTAAAACGCTGTGTCTCTTTATTCGGATCGGATGCCCCGTCATCTCCGCCGCCAATGGCAAGGAGCGTTTCCAGGCGCCCCGAATACGCACTCATAAAATCCGCATAGAGATCCCAGGACTTTAGGAAGGAAGCTTCTTTGGCATAAAAAGTACTCCGGGGGTTTGGAAGCGAATACCGTGTAAGCCCCAGGAGCCCTTCGTCCACCACCATTACCGTATAAACCATTGGCCGGCCCGAAGCTTCGCTTATAGTAAAAGATGCTTCCCCCTCCGGGTCCCAGTTTTCTGCAGCAGTAATTACCGGGGCAAGAGCTGTTTTTGGATCTTCAATCATTACGGGAACAATGCCATAGAGCCGTACAGGCAGATCATTTTGTGTTTGTAAATGCGGCTGTATTAAACTTACATGAACATAAACATTGGGCACCATGGAAGTCTCGGCGGTAAATTCGTATTTTGTCTGGGAATCTGAACAACGAACCCATTCTTTCTTTATTACATTGCCGCCCTTTTCTAATACAACTAGGGCGCTTGCTTCCTTATTGGAAGGGAAGCTTACACTGACTTTTTCCCCGGTGCGGTACTGGTCTTTATCCGGTGTCAGTGTAAGCATAGCCGCAGCGCCCTGCCCCGCCCCGTCTGATTGGCGGCTTGACCAATACGGCCAGTCAATATAAACAGTACCTGCCGCAGAATGCCCGCCGGTTTTGTCACGGACAACCACAATGTAGCGCCCCCAGTCAGGGTATTTTACCTGGAAGTCCCAGCTTCCTTTTCCGTTCTGGATCGACACAGTGCCGCTCGACACCGGCGTCCTTGACATCATCGAAGCAAATTGCGCCGCTTCATTATCGCCCTTCTCCCACCACCATCGCCAGTCAATTTTATAAAGGGCGCATTCAACTTCGACCCTTCCGCTTACCGGCTTCCCGTCCGGGTCGAGGAGCAATATATCTGTTTTGTGGTTTTTGTCTGTATGCAGCCTGTCCCAGGGGCCGTTTGTTTTGGGAAGCCTTATCCCCACATAACGTTTATAGGGGGAAAATTCTTTTGTCATCTGCTCAGAGGAAAAAACGCCAGAAGGTTCAAAAACGCGCGTCATAAAACGGGCATTGAGTTTTCCCGGAGCAGTGCCTGTATCGAGGTTCAGGCGGAAGTTGGCTTTTCCCTCATTATTAAGCACCCCTTCCCACACCTTCTGCCGCTCGGATGAGACAGCGCGGGACGGATCGGTAAAAATAAAATCACCATTCGCAGGGAAAACACCGGCCTTCTCGCTGAACGTAACAAAAATATCCGCATTAAGGTTGGGGGCAGGCGCCCCGAAAAGCCAGGATGATTCAAAATTAACATTTGTTTCATTTTCTATATAATCTTTAGTGCCAAAATCCAGATCTATTTTTAGCCTGTTGGGAATTACCGTTTCAATTTTTAAATTTTTGGTAAAGACAGCCCCCCCAACCCGAACCCTGGCGATCCAGTCCCCTGTAGGGGCGTCGGCAGCGGTCGATGCAGCGATGTAGTATAAGCCATCCGTGGAAGAAGTGAAAGTTTTTTGCCCGCTAATCCTGCCGCGCGGGTCTTCCATTTCAAAAGAAACCGGGTGGTTAGCCGGAAGGGTCTTTTCGGGATCGGAGAGGATAAAACCAAGGTGAATATCGTCGCCCGGCCTCCATACCCCGCGCTCCCCATAGATAAGGCCGCGCAGGCCAGAAGCGGCTCTCCCGCCTGATATGTCGAAGTGGCTTACCGAAAGAGCCTGGCTATCGCCAATCTTAAGCCATGCACGGCCGCTGCTGCCCGATGCGGCAATGAACGCGGGTATCTGGTTGCCCGTTGCGCCGGTCCCCGCATTCCCCGCGTCAACAGCAGCTGATCCGTCCCCGGCGGTAAATGCATCGGCAATGGGGCCGGAACTAAAAGAAGCCATACCCGAAGAATCTGATTTTAATTTAAAAAGGGATCTTCCCTGATAATTTAATACATCAATGGTAACGCCGCTTTCCGGTTTGGCAGTTTTAACATTGCTTGTTACGGTGATCCATGAACCATCCAGCCCCCGTTTTGCCATAAGCGCAAGATCGGAAACCAGTACATTGCGGCCAACGGTAATGTTGCGGTCATAGTAGCGCATATAAAACGCCGGGTGGCAGGGGTCTTCCCTAAAGTTATAGTAATTATTGTCATAGCGGCCGTCATAAAAATCCCAATTGCTTCTCTCTGATGTATTTACAGCAGATCTAAAATCTGGCGGGAAATCAAGGGAAGAAAAATCTTCATGCTCATCGGGGCACTCGTATTTAATATGCCTTGGCCGGAAGGAAAGCCGAATGTGAAACATGCCGTCGGGATGTTTTCGGGACAGTTCAGAAAGATCAAGCCCATGGCGTTTCCAGATATTTTTATCCCCCTCTTTCCAGGAGAGGTCATAAGATTTTGTCCAGATCGGTTCCCCCACCCTTTCCAGATCCCTTGAATCAGATAATGAATTTACCTGCAGAAAGTGGATCATGTTGTCGCCGTGTATTTTAAACGCTTCTACAAGAACGCCGCCCAGGTTTTTTGTTTCAATAACCATCTGGGAGCCCTGGCTTGTGGGCAGTATTGTCCCCCTTCCGGCAAAACGTAGTTCCGGTATTTCCCATTTCCCCGGGACTGTGTACTGCACTTGCCGGAAAAGGACATTCCCGTACATGTCTGGAAGATCCTGGATAACAAGCACCGATCCTTCCGCAATGCCTTCGGCAGAATTCTGCACGCCGTAAACACGGATAAAGTTTCCGTCAATGGCATAGCGAATCTGTGTATTTCCCGAAAGGCTGACAAACCCGCGCAGGTTCTGATCCGGTTTTAACGGGGAAGAAAGGGCAACTTCTATTACGCCATTAACAAAACGGATCTCCAGTACTTCAAAACGGCTGCCGGGGATTACCGCAGTCAGCTCCCCTTTATCCTTAACCCCAATCGGGTTTCCGTCCCAATTGATTTTTACTATCCGGGATTCTGTCTCTTTGGCAAGCGAATCAAAATTAAAACGGTGTTCATTATCCTGATGGGTCCAGGAAACCTTTCCCAAATCTTTTGATTGAATTGTTTTTTCAACCTGGCTATTGTCGGCGCTCTTTTCGGTAATCAGCACCCCGCTGACAAGAACCCTTCCTGCTGAGTCAATTTTAACCGGGTCAAGGGAAACTTCAATTTCCGGGATCGATGTAGTAAAGGAAAAAGAAAACGGGCTTAATTCGGGAAAAATAATTTCCGTTTCGCCCTCCAGTTGCTGCAGTGGGGGAACGGGTTTTAATTTGGAAGGGTTCACATAGGCGGTATAATCCGTTCCCGGTTTAAGAGGCTCAGAAGGGGCAAACGTAAGAGTATAGCTGTTTTCCCAGGAAAGGGCCCCCTTGGCCGCAGGTGAAAGGCGGAATACATCAGATGGGATGGGTATGGAAGAATCAAAATCCAGGGTAAATTCAATTACCACAGGCCCTGCCCTGTCTACTACACCAGCTGAATGTGCGGCAACCAGTTCCGGGTTTGGGGGGATAATGGTTTCTTTCTTTTTACAGGAAAAAAGGGAGAAAATAACCAGCAACGGGACAAACGCAATAAAAACTTTTCGTATGTTCATAACCCCTCCATAAAACAGTATATACCCACATGGCAATTAAACATCAATATCCGGTTCAAGCCATTTGTTAATTATTAAACGGGATATCGCGCCGCTCATCGGCAATTCCGGGAAAAGGCTGTCGCCTCCGGCACATTGCCTTATCGTTTCCCTGGTAAACCACCGGGCGTCGGAGATCTCCCTTCCATCCGGCTTAATTTCGCCGCCGGTATAGCGGGCAGTAAACCCTATCATCAGGGAATTGGGGAAAGGCCAGCTTTGGCTTTTTACATAGCGGATATCGGTAACATCAATGTCAAGTTCTTCCTTTATTTCCCGGTTTATAGCCGCTTCCAGGCTTTCGCCCGCTTCGGCAAAACCAGCTATTAAGCTATACATGTTTTTTTTAAATTTATCATTGTGGGCAAGGAGTATCCTATCGTTGTCATCGATTATAAGAACAATGACTGCCGGGGAAATACGGGGGTACTCGATCCTGCCGCAGCGCGGGCAAAGCCTGGCCAGTTCATCTTTTGAATCACCATTCCTTTCCCCGCAGCTTCCGCAAAAAACCGAATCATTCCGCCATTGGATAATATGATAACAGCGAAGAAGCTGCCCGGCATTGCCGCCTTCCGGGCTTTCTGCCAGTACCGACAAGAGCTGCCGGACCAGTAATGGCCGCCATCGGGATGGTACCGTAACATCATCCGCTAACAGGGCACATAACGGGGAATCACCGCTGGCTTGCGGGCTTAAACCAGCAGCAGGTACTGCGTAATAGTTTAAATCACCAAAGGCGCTGCCAGCGGTTTCCCTGTCAACACCGTCCAGCGCCTCGTGATCCTGCATTGGTTCGGGAACAAGAAGGCAATTTCCACGGAAAATGTATACTCTGGATTGCGGCATTGTTTTATTGTACAATATTAAACATGAATGGCGAAGTATACCTGGAAACTATCCCGCTTAACAGTATTGTAAAATCCGCTGGCAGGCCCCCTAAAAATGCAGTGCCCTTTGTCGGCTACCCCCGGTCCCATCCATCAGAAAAAGACAAAATACTCCTCGTTTACGACCCTCTGGGGGTAAACCCTTCGCTCATGGAATTCAAAACAGAAGACCTCCTGTTTGTGGAAGACATTCCCCAGGCAGTTACAGAATCCGGCGAAGGAATACCCCTGGTTAAACTATGGGTTCGCAAAGGGGCGAGGGGCGTGCTTATGGAACCCTTTGAAGTAGACGACCCCATTCAATTTATTAACAAGGGCAGGGACAAGCAAGGCAGGCTGCTTTTAGAGGGAAAACCAAATAAATAACGCCCGTTTTTTTTCTATTGATAATGAGGGGAAACTCCGCTGTACCCTCTGCCCTCACCGCTGCAATCTTGGTTCAGCATCCGGTACATTAAACAAAAAAGAGGGTATCTGCCATACCCGTAAAGCAGCCGGGGATACCCTGGAACTGCCCTATTATGCCTCTATAAGCGCCCTGGCAAGAGACCCCATCGAAAAAAAGCCGCTTTACCATTGGCGGCCTGGTTCATCAATCGTATCAATCGGGTTTTACGGCTGTAACCTGCACTGCCCCTTTTGCCAGAACTGGCACATTTCACAAATCGGCGAAAACAGGAATGCTGCAGGGGGGACCCGTTTACAGCCAGGGGATATACTTGCAGAAGTCAACACCGCAGCCGCAGTTGGCAATTCTGCAATAAACGAAGACAGCCAAATCGCCTATACCTATTCGGAGCCGCTGGTTCATGTCGAATATATCCTTGACTGTATGGAAGCGGCGCACGGCAGCGGCATTGCAAATATACTGGTTACCAACGGCTGCGTTAACACCGAAGCAGCGGAAGTAATCTTATCCAGGACCGATGCAGCCAATATAGACCTAAAGTGTTATTCCAAAAAAACATATTCCGGTGTTTTGGGCGGAAACCTTGATGCCGTTCTGGATTTTATTAAAATGGCTGTCTCGCTGGGGGTTCACACAGAAATCACGACCCTGGTAGTACCGGGTTTAAATGATAGCGAAGCGGAATTAATGGACATCGCCGGGTTCATCGCATCGCTATCGGGGGACAACCAGGGCATTTCCATACCCTGGCATGTATCGGCTTACCACAGGGACTGGAAATGGGATGCGCCGCCAACAGACCCGGCAGCCCTTACCGCTATTGCAAAAAAAGCCCGCAGTATACTGCCCCACGTGTATACCGGGAACATTAATGGCGACTATAACGATACAGTGTGCGGGCAATGCGGGGCAATACTGGTAAAGCGGATGGGTTACAGGGTTGATGCAAGCGGGATTCGCCTGCCGGGTGACAAACAGAAAAGCAAACAGCCCGATTTCTATCTTTGCGCAGAATGCGGTACAGAAACACCAATACGGCGGAATTAATGAAGCAAAAATCAATTTTAAAAATTACTTTTGTCTCACTTTTTGCAGCGCTTATTGCCGGGGGAAGTTTTATAAAAATACCAGTGCCATTTTCCCCTATCCCCATTGTTTTACAGAACCTTTTTGTGATCCTTTCCGGCATGGTACTGGGCCCGGCTTTGGGGTCGGCGGCTGTCGCATTGTACCTGTTTGCCGGGGCATTGGGCTTGCCGGTGTTTTCCGGGGCTGGAGGGGGCATTGCCCGCTTTGCAAGCCCGACAGGGGGGTTCCTTGCAGGTTATTTTCTGGCAGCGTTGTTCGCCGGGCTGGTCGCCGGGCAGCCAAAAAAAGAAAACTCGCTTATTTGTACAATTGCAGCTGCAATACTGGGGTTTTTTGTTATCTATATCCCCGGCTTATTGTGGCTGTACCGTTTTATGGAAAGCTGGTCAAAGACATTTGCCGCCGGGTTTTTCCCCTTCCTTGCCGGTGATGTGATTAAAATTGCAATTGCAGTCCCAACAGCAAAACGGCTGCGGAGAACGGCAGCGGGTTATTTATATGGATAAAAACCTTCTTTTTAAAATACGCGGGCTGCACAAGGAGTTTAATGGCATCAGTGTCCTAGATGGCCTGGATCTGGATATTTTTGAAGGCGAGTGCCTTCTTGTTGCAGGGCCGAACGGATCGGGGAAAACAATCCTCATGCGCATACTTGCCGGTTTATTGGAAGCAAGCAGCGGGAGTATATGGTATAAAGGGGAAATGCAGGAAACCGCCTTTAAAAAAAATACATCGTTCCGCCGGGAACTTGGTATTGTTTTTCAGGATGCGGACAATCAATTTGTGGGAGATACGGTAGAAGAGGATGCAGCCTTTGGCCCTTCCAACCTTGGATTGAGCAAAGCCGAAATTGAAGCTGTTGTTGCAGCAGCACTCGAAAAAACTGGCCTTGCAGGTAAAAGGAAACTGCACCCCCGCCGCCTTTCCGGCGGGGAAAAACGCCGCCTTGCCGTAGCGGGTGTCCTTGCAATGGGCTGTAATTCGATTATCCTGGATGAGCCTTTTGCAAATCTGGACAAGCCGGGAGTTGTTCAGGTTTTAGAGATCATCCAAAAATTAAAAAACGACGGAAATACATTAATTATATTGACCCATGAGCTTGAAAAAGTGCTGGCCTTTGCCAGCCGCCTGGTTATTCTATACCAGGGCCGGATTGCAGACGATGGGCAGCCGGAAGAAGTCCTTAACCGCCTGGAAGAGGACTATGGCATCCGCGATCCGCGCCGGACCTATAAAACTGCGGGGGATTGTTCATGGCTCGAATAAAAACTCAACTGGACAAACGCCCGGGACACCGTACCCCCTGGTCTTATGTCCCCGGAAAAACAGCGCTCCACGTATGCCCTGCCGGAATAAAACTAATCCTGCTGCTTGTAATATCTGCCGCCCTCTTTTTTGGGCCGTTGTATGCGGCAGGGGCAGCTATACTGATTCTTGCGGGTGCTTTTTCGGCGAAAATAAAACTCCGGGAATTAACCTCGGGTTCCCTGCCGCTTGTTGTTATGCTTCTTGTGTTTTCCCTGTTCAGGGCTGTTTACCTGGATGAAGGTGTAAGAATTAAACTCCGGGAACTGGAAGGCGGCTTACTACTTGCAATAAATATTTATGTCTGCTTTTTGTCCGCATCATTATTTTTTGCTGTAACAACAAGCTCGGAAATAAGGGGAACCATTTCCGCAATTGAACTGTTTTTGTTCCGGAGAAAAAGCCGCCTTGGCCTGGCGCTGGCTTTAATGATTGGTTTTCTTCCCCGTTTTTTTGAATCATGGGAAAACACAAAACTTGCCGTGAAGGCACGCTGCTGTAAAAACAGGTTCAGGCAAATTGTGGTTATACTGCCGCTGGTAACTGAGCGGCTGATTGAAACAGCTGCCGAAACAGCGGAAGCGCTCGAAAGCAGGGGGTTTGAATATTAACCCAAATAAGCAATTTTTAGTAAAGCAAGAACACTTGCATGGCCAGAATTAAAATTAGCTGTTCTCCCCCAGGCTTTGCCGGACATTTTCCGCCAATTCCGCAAGACGTCCGGTGAACCCGGGCAGCTCTTTATTAATAAAAGTCAAATCCTTTTTCTTTCCGGCTGTTTCCAGCCGGGCTGCATCTGCAGAGAACTCTGTTGCACCAATCGATCCCAATATACTTTTTAGTGAATGAATATTAAGTACAAATACGGAAAAATCGCCTTCTTCAAGCGCTTTGTTTAGCTGTGTGATCCTGATTGCCGCGTCTTTGTAGAACATTGAAAGAATTTTCCGGTAAAAAACTTCTGTTCCCCCACCCATTTTAATGCCTTTTTTAACATCAATTCCGGGTATATCAAGAGAGGCAGATTCCGGTTTATTTTGTTCTGAAACACCCTGTACCTGTTTATTTACATCATGTAAAGTAATTTTACTGTTGCTTTGCTTTTTTCCCACAGGTATCCAGCGGGAAAGTGTTTCATCGAGTTTTGCAACATCAATGGGTTTGGAAAGAAAATCATCAAAACCTTTCGATAAAAACATTTCTCTCATCCCGGAAACAGCATCGGCAGTAAGAGCAATAATAATCATCTTCTCTTTTTGATTCTCCTGTTCCCACGCCCTGATTACGGCAGTAGTTTCAATACCGTTCATCCCGGACATCAAATGATCCATAAATACCAGGTCATAATCATTTGATTTTATCATATCAACAGCTTGCTCGCCGCTTGAACAGGTGTCCAGCTCTGCTTGATAGGGGGCCAGAAGACCTTGTGCAACCTGGAGATTAATATCATTATCATCTACAACCAGTAAACGGGCACCGGGTGCAATAAAATTAAATCCGGAAAAACCAGTATCCTGGAATATTGTTTCACTTTCCTGGATATCGTTCAGCACATTTGCCAGTGTATGAACATTCGTTGGGGTTAAAAGGCATCTTGTATCCGATTGGGCAAATTCCACTCCCCGTTCAACAATAAATGCAAGGCGTACCGGTTCTTCCATTTTTTCCAGTTGAGACTGAATGAATGAATAAAAATACAGACTGGCAAAAATATAATACCATTCCTGCCCCTGCAAAGCTTTGCAAAACTCTTCATTACTGGAAGTAAGAATATAGGGTATGCCCAGTTTTTCCAAAGACCATGTAATTGACTTAATATCTGTTATTCTTCTTTCATGTATAAGTACCGGTTTTTGCCCCGCCTTTTCTACAACTGCAAAAGGGACAGATGAGTTAATACCCTGAGGGATAATAGCAGTAAAAACACTCCCCTCGCCATAGACACTGGTTACCCGAAGATCCCCTTCCATGGATATACAAAGTTTCCTGGTTATGGATAACCCAAGACCTGTCCCTTCTATACCGCGGTTTCTGCGAATATCAACCTGCGAAAAATCTCCGAACAGTTTATCAATATCTTCGGGACGTATTCCAATCCCGGAATCGGAAATTTCAATACGAAGAATAACTTTATCCGCCTCCAGTTTTTCCGAAGTTACCGTAAGGCCAATAAAACCTTTTTCGCTGTATTTTACAGCATTGCTTAAAAGATTAATAAAAATTTGCCTTACCCTTACTTCATCCCCTTCCAGTACAGAAGGCAGGGCAGGATCGATGTTGGTAAAAAGCCGGAGGGGCTTATCTGCTATCCGGGTTTTAATAATATTGACTACGTCGTTTATAAGGGAAGCCAAATTATAGGAAACAGGTATTATTTCCAGTTTTCCCGCTTCTATTTTCGATAAATCCAGAATATCGTTTATCAGGGAAAGCAGCGTATTACCGGCACGCTTTATTTCCTTAACGCAGACAGTCATTTTTGAAAGATCGTCTGACCGCAGGGCCAATTCCCCCATACCGATAATTGCATTCATCGGCGTGCGTATCTCATGGCTCATAATGGAAAGGAATTGGCTTTTTGCCATATTGGCGCTCTCACTCTGTATAGCTTTCCGCCGGTAAGAATACAGGCTTAAACACCCCGACGCAATTGAAAGAACAAGGGATAAAAACAATACAACCCGTAAAATCCGGATATAATTTCGCTGGATTATAATGGGAAGGTCGCTTAAATCGACCCCTGCGGCACAGTAAACTGTTCCGTCTGTATTAAAAACCGGGGCAACAGCGGAAATAAGGCCGTCCCAGGTCGAGGTATAAATTCCAAGATTAGATACCCAGGTATTTCCCGCCATAATTGCCGGAACCGCTTCGGCAGTTGCAGGGTCATCATTTAAATCAAAGTACATTTCCGGTGTTGACATATTTTCAGGGTCATCATCATTGTCAATAATGTATTGAATTCTCCCATCGCCGTAATCCCGCCAGAAGTATACATAAAGGACCTGATAATCATCGGCAAATTGCACAAGCTTTCTTTTAATCGCACCCCATTCAGGTTTATTCATGTCGTTCGCTGTATAGAACATTTCCAGTTCTTCTACAGAAAGAAAAGTTGAAGCAGCCCGGGATGCTGCCAGAAGGTGGTTATGGGTTGCCATTTCCAGTGTTTTTACCGTGCTGTTCATATAGCCCATAACCAGAGCAGATACAACAAGCATCAGGAAAGATGTAATAAAAAAAAGGGCGGAACCCTTGTTAATGCGGGATTGCCTGCCGGAATTCCGGCTTATATGGGGAAAGGCAGGATTTTCTATAGTTTTTTTGCTTTTCATATACACTGCTTTATCAATGTTTTTATAATTAAAGTTAATTATATAACATAGCAAGATTAATTTAAACACCTGCCTTGACATTTTTTTATTATTAAGCTAGCTTAATAACAAGGGCGCGTAGCTCAGCTGGTTAGAGCGCCACGTTTACACCGTGGATGTCCGGGGTTCGAATCCCTGCGCACCCAATATACTAATATACTAAAAAATTGCAGGGATGCGAAACGAAGCGCCCGCCGACTCACAGGAGGAAAAGGCGCCAGGGAGGGCGCCGACAGGGCGCTGAGGCGGGCCGTAAGGAGCAAACAGGAGGTTTGCGACTGGAGGCCGAATCCCTGCGCACCCAATATACTGAGCCATTTTCAAAACTCTGTTAGTTTCGAAAATGGCTTTGGAAAAACCGGAAAATACCCGGTTTTTCCTTTAAATCTAAGGTTGCTTTTTCAAAAACTGAAGTTTTGAAAAACCCTCTTATTAATATACTAAAAAATTGCAGGGATGCGAAACGAAGCGCCCGCCGACTCACAGGAGGAAAAGGCGCCAAGGTATACTCAACCGAGCCGTAAAACGGCGAAGGTTCCCCTCTTGATACTCAACCGAGCCGTAAAACGGCGAAGGTTCCCCTCTTGATACTCAACCGAGCCGTAAAACGGCGAAGGTTCCCCTCTTGAGGGCGCTGAGGCGGGCCGTAAGGAGCAAACAGGAAGTTTGCGACTGGAGGCCGAATCCCTGCGCACCCAATTATTTTATTCTATATATTCCGTTTTCTTCCGCAACCAGGCTCTCTTTTTCCAGAATCCCCAAAGCCTGGTAAATAGTTTCGCCACTGGCATCGGGCAGTTTTTTCATTATGTTTTCCTGTAAAACCCCGGCGTGTTGCGGGCCGTTTCCGGAAAGTGCCCGAATCAGTTCCCCGCGCACCTGACGGAAGGACCCCTTAAAGCGGCTCTGTCTGTAATAATGGGCGCTTTTCCTGCCCGGGTTTTTTGTAATTTTTTTAAGCTCCGCCCCGTAATCCATAAGGGCCCAATACCAGGTTTTTGGGTCTTTTCTGTCCAGCGCCATTTCGAGAATAGGTAAAAGCTCTTTGTCATTGATGCCCGTTTTATCCTTAAAAAAGAAATGGATAAATACCGCCCTTATATTTGTTTCGATAAACACAGCGGGATAACCCCAGGCAAAACAGGCGACAGCCCCGGCAGTATAAGCGCCAATGCCCGGCAGCAGGATTAGTTCATCGGGGGTTTTAGGGGCAACCCCTTTATGTTCCACGGCAATTTCCCTGGCGCAATCATGGAGCTTTTTTGCACGACGGTTATAGCCCAGCCCGTTCCATTCCCTTAATACGTTTTCCAGCGAAGCAGCGGCCAAATCAGAAGGGCCCGGCCATAATTTCATCCACCGCTCCCAATAAGGGATAACACGGTGGGTCTGTGTCTGCTGCAGCATAAACTCCGAAACAATAACACCCCAGGGATCGGATTTTCCGTGGTAACGCCATGGGAACGAGCGCCCGTATCGTTTATAAAAACCGAGGATGGTTTTATTAAATTCTTCTATCGCTGGTTCCAGCCCGGGCTTCATGGCGGTTCAGGGTTAAACCTGGTTTCTCTTTTCGTTTATTAGCCTCTGGTAAACAGCATCAATAATAACACCGGCAATTTCTTCGATGCCCATGTTGTCTGTATCTACAATTAAATCAACAAAAGAATAGTCGTCGTTGTCGATTTGATAAATTCGGAGGTAGCGCTCGCGATCCTGGCGGTCCCGTTCCCGTGTAAAAGCGGTGATCTCCTCCAATGACCCGCCTTCGCGCCTTACAATCCGTTCTGCCCTTGTTTCGGGGCTTGCCTTTAAGTACACTTTGAGTGAAGCTTCTTTAAGCATCCAGACGGCAAGACGGGAACCAAGAACACAGCCTTCCGCTTTTTGGGCCATGGCAACCTGGCGGCTGTCTACCTCGCGATCCCACCAATCATCTACAGCAGCTTTTTCCAATACCTCTTTCAGGTTTAGGCCCTTTTCTGCTGCAAGGCTGCGGAAGGTAAAGTTAATAAATGACAATTCAAGTTTTTCCGATACCAGGCGGCTGATTGTAGTGTTCCCGCAGCCGCTTTTCCCCGAAACGGCAATTTTTAATGTTTTTCTTCCCATGCTGCCTCCATTACTCAACATTGCGGAGCTGTTCACGAATATTTTCCAGAGCATTTTTCATGTTTACTGTTTCTTTGCTTACTTCAACGATGACAGATTTACTCCCGATTGTATTAATTTCCCGGTTTATTTCCTGGCAGATAAAATCAAGTTTTTTCCCGGGGCTTGGATTCCGCTCTGCCTCAGACCGGAACTCCTTTAGGTGGGCATCAAGCCGCGAAAGCTCTTCCGAAATGGTACTTTTTAACAGCAGCGCTGCTGTCTCCGACAGTATGCGGTTTTCGTCAATCCGGCCTGCAAGGAGTTCTTCGAAACGCTGCCTGACATTGTTTTTTAAAATAGTTTCCATTTCATAACTGCGGGAATTAATCAGTATCCATGATTTTTCCAGCGATTCTATATGGGAAATAATATCATTATAGGTATGTTCCCCTTCTCGGCTGCGGTCCGTGTCGAACTGAAAAAAAGCTTTTTCCAAAAGCGGCATAAGGGCACTGCGCGCTTTCTCTGTATCGCGGGTTTTTTCCGATTCCAGTACCCCCTCCAGGTTCAGGATCATGGAAATATCCGGGTCCTTGCTAATACCAAGAAGACCGGCGCATTCTTTTACCGCATCCCAATATGCCTTTACAGCCTCTTTATTAAGCGAAACAGTAATTGCCGCCCTGAATTCTTTATAACGAAGGGCAACTTCCAGCCTCCCGCGGCGGCAATGCCCTGTAAGGAATTCACGGACAGGTATTTCAAGTGCAGAAAGAAAAGGCGGGTAGCTGATTACAATGTCAAGGTAACGGTTGTTATAACTTTTAATTTCTGCCGATGCCGACAAATCTTCTGTTTGCAGCTCGGCAAGCCCGTAACCAGTCATACTTTTCATAAATATACGCCAACCTTCCTTAATAGTTTTTGCCCCAGGCTCCAGTTGTTCCCTGCCCCCATCGTAATAAATAAATCACCTTTCTGTAAAATAGTTTTTAGCGGATCGCAGGCGTCAAGCGGTTCATCCACATAAAAAACCCTGTCCCCGGCATTGCGCTCCTTTTCAAACACTTCTTTGGTTTTTTCATAAAGGGAAAGCCCATTTACTCCGCCGGAATATTCTTCCCTGGCAGATGCATAAATTTTATGGAGAAAAACAATGTCGGCAGGGAGCAGCGATGCAGCAAAATCATCCAGAAGCGCCGCTGTACGTGAAAAGGTATGGCTCATAAAACTTACAACAAGGCGGCGCTGCGGATAAAATTCCTTTAACCCGCAAAGTGTCGAAGCGATGGCAGTAGGATGGTGGGCATAATCGTCCATAAACAAAATACCGTCTTTTTCGCCTGTTATTTCTGACCTGCGCCTGGAACCGGAAAATTCATCCAGTGCAGACATTATTTTTTTTGGAAAATCGTCTGCCATACTGCCCTGGAATTCTTTTTTTGACATAATCACTGTCAGCGCCAGCGCGGCAGCAGCATTTAGCACAGAATGCCTTCCCGGTATACGCAGGGAAAATTCTGAACCGGGAAACGCCGCTATTTTAAAAAACGACCTTTCATCGTATACCCTATACGAAGTGATTTTAAAATCCCCGGAAGCACTGAACCCATAGGGTACGGCGTTTATGTCATTCCGTATTTTTTTTGCGAGTCCTGTAACTTCACAGGCGCCCGGGTCATCGGCACAATAAATAAGTTCCCCACCCGGGGGAATTTTTAGCGCATATTCCAGGAATGCATCCCTTATATCATTATACACCGGGAAAAAATCCTGGTGATCGCTCTCTACGCTGGTAAGTACAATGCGCTGCGGCCGAAATGCAAGAAAATGTTTGCGGTATTCACAGGTTTCCGCCACAAAATACTTGCTGCCAAGGCTTAGGGTTGAACACCCGTTAAACGAAGCCACAGCGCTCCCGGCCAGTATTTTTGCAGGAAGGGACGCAGCGCGGAACAAGACACCGGCAAGGGCTGTCGTCGTGGTTTTGCCATGAACCCCTGCAATGCCTGTTGAATCAAACAGTGCAGAATATTCGCCAAGGGCATCGGTGTATTTTATGAGCGGTAGCCCCAGCTTAACCGCCATGCCCATTTCGGGGTTGCTTTCGGGTGAGTATGCGGCAGAATGAATAACAAGAGCTGCATCGGGGGGGACATGGGAAGCGTCAAAGCCCTCGAAATACGGTATTCCCAGTTTTTTTAAAATTGCGTCAGTATAGAAAATTTCGGCGGTATCGGAACCGGAAACAGATAACCCCGATTGTACCAAAAGCTCGGCAAGGGCAGAAATCCCTGTCCCTTTTATGCCTATGCAGTACACTTTTGCATGATCGGAAAGGAGCTTGCCCAAATCCATATTTCCATAGTAGATCAGGAAGAGTATTTTTTCAATAATAAGAGCGGGCTGCTGAATATGACATTAACAGAACTGTATTCCTGGCTAAGTTCATTTATTAATGTGGAACGGGGCCTGGGAGGAGGGCCTTCGCCCGCTGCGGAAGAGCATTTTAAACTCGATAGGATTAAGCTCCTTGCCAATATGGCGCGGCACCCGGAATTATCTTCCCCGGTAATTCATGTGGCCGGCTCAAAAGGGAAAGGTTCGGTAACCGCCATGGCAGCTGCAATCCTGGAAAATGCCGGAATAAAAACAGCCCGGTACATGTCGCCCCATGTAAGCGATTGGCGCGAAAGGATCAGCCGGGGGGACGGCTCCTTTTTCCCCGATGCAGTTTATATTAAGGCAGGCGAAGAACTGCAGGAAATTTACCATACATACCGGAAATCACAGGATAGTTTACAAACCAATATTCAACAGGGCAGCTGTCCAGGTGAGCCGACTTTTTTTGAACTTATGACGATGCTGTTTTTCCTCTGCGCCCGCCTGGAGAACTGCGAAGCAATGGTTGTCGAAACAGGGCTTGGGGGAAGGCTTGACGCGACCAATATAGTTGACAGCGCTGTTTCGGTTATCACGGTAATCGAAAAGGAACATACAGAATATTTGGGAAACACACTCGCAGAAATTGCAGGCGAAAAAGCAGGCATTATCAAAAAAAACAAACCGGTGGTATCTGCAAAACAGGAAGCAGAAGTCCTGGAAGTACTGCGGCAAAAAGCTTTGGAACTGAATGCGCCATTTTCCCCTATAACTGACAGTTTGGCCATTCCCGGTATGCAGTTACAGGGCGCTGTTTACACATACAATGCAGCACTTGCGGTAAAAGCAGTCCAATTGGCATTTCATGGCATCGGAAGGGCAGACATGGAAAAAAGTCTGCGGGGCCTTACCCTCCCCGCCCGTTTCGAAAAACTCCCCATAGAACCGCCTTTTATAATAGACGGCGCCCACACACCCCTTAGTGTCCGCCATTGCATCGAAACATTTAGCGGGCTGTACGGCAATAAAGGGATACTGCTCTTTGGCTGTGCGGCAGACAAGGAAGCCGCGGCGATGGCGGAAATACTTATCCCCCATTTTAGCCATTGCATTGTCACCGGTATTGGGAACTTCAGGGCAAACGACCCCGGGGCTGTGTATGCAGCGTTTTGTTCTGCCGGTAAAAATGACAAAGCGGCAAACAAGCCTGTATCTTCCAATGCATTGCTGAGTTATATCCCCGACACTGCAACTGCCATCAATGAGATAATTAAACTGAGTAAGGAAAAAAAACTTCCTGTCCTGGCCTGCGGCTCTTTTTACCTGGCGGCGGCGATACGAAAGCAATTGTGATGGAGATTTTTTGCAGAGGACAAAGCGTCATTAGCCAACATCTTGCAACCATTCGAAGAATGCCTCACGCAAAGACGCAGGGAACGCAGAGGAAGAAAAGAATAAACGTTAGACACTCTTTCTCGAGCAGAAAAATCTATATATTAGCAATATATTCTTTTAATCTCAATTGTAAATTTAATAATTCCTTATTAGAAATATAACTTAAATGAGTATGTGTGATTATTTTTTTATTTTTTGTATCAAATATATTTTCTTTGTCAATTAACGCTTTTACACCTTTGGGCATACATATAACATTTTTTAATTTAAAAAGACTTTTTATTCTTTCTAAATGATCTTGATTTTGAGCACTGTGAAATATTTTCATGTATGAAGATATATTCTTACTTCGATTCCCATACGTGCAATAATTAAGCAATTCAGTAAAACATATATCCTCTGCATTTTCTTTTGTAAAACCTAATTTATTAAATCGAATATGATATTTTCTACCTCCTCCTTTGTATTCGGGATCTAACATTGGCGTATGATAACCTTTTCGCTTCCAATATCTAATTCCATCATATAAATATTGCAACATTTTATTAAAAAATATTTCATCCTGCTCTATATTTGCATCTAAATTTGCATCAAATCCCAAAAAAATAATTTTAGCCTTTTCTGGCTCTTGAATCTGAAATGGTCTTTTATTAAATATTTCCTGTATTTTAACAGATGGATGTTTTCCGAAAACAGAATTATCCATATTTTCTAAATACATTGTTAATGATATTCGATTTCTTTTTCCATATCTTATCTTGCGATTAGCAGTATTTTGGATTTGGTAAATCTTTTTTACGGAAATATTTAATATTTCTGATATTTCCTCAATGGTATATGATATATTATTCTCTAAGCCAAGATGCATTTTAAATATCTCATATTCAATAGGAGAAAGTTTGTCTTTAAGCTGGTTTATGTATTTAACCTCCAGTAAGTTAGTGCTTTCAACCATTGTTTTATCTCCAGAATTAAAATTTCTCAGAATTGTAATATAAACTACAAACTTTCTAATTGGTGAAAACTTCAAATTTCAATTTACATTCATGGCAAAATCTGACCATACCGATTTGTCACATCTATATTGTAACCTGGTTTGAATGTTTCACCCCATATTAAACCCATCATGTATCTGTCTTTAGTTCCTTGTGGTTCAATATAGTACTTCTTACCATTGTTCCAGATTTCGATAAACATATGGTTCAAACCAGTCAGTGGATTTTTATTAATCATAAGATATGCTGTGTTTCCATAAATTTCTCTAAAGACACAAGAATAATCAATACAATTAATTCTACCATCCTGATTAACATCATAAACATACTTGGGTAGTATATCGATAATACCAGGTACATTGCTAATGTTATTTCGATCTTTTAAATAACGTATGATCTCATCACTCTTTAAAAGACTGGTTCTGCCATTTGATGCTACTGATCTGTCTAATTGTAGAATTTTGTCCGGCGTCTGTTACGGATCACCGAAAATTCTTGAACAATAACAAATAATTCCAACTGTAAATATTACTAGTACTACAAGAAGTGGCATTTTCATCGCAATTTTATAAAGCTTATCATCAAGGCTTCTCATCATATTACCCCTCTTTGTTGTGGTTAATTAACATACAGCATATCAGATACAAATATTCCATAAAAATATTATATCAGCTAATAGATGCAATTACAAGCTCCTGAATACCCCTCTTCCTCTGCGGCCCATTGGTTCAGAGATTTACCATGCACCTACACTTTCATAGCAATTTCGGCATGCATTTCTGTATTATATGATTTTCTCAGCCCCCTATCACAATCCCCGTTGCCCGCAGCGCCAGAAACCCAGAGGTGCCCGAACCGCCAAAGCTGCTATACAGGACATCATTAATAATTGGCCGGCCAATCCAGGCAAGGTGGCAGCGGATCTGGTGGCGGAACCCTTTGCAGATACGGAGTTTGTAAAAACATTTGTCCCCTGCATCAGTACATGAAAGAATTTCCGTCCGGTAAAACTCCCCCGCTTTATATTTAGCGTTTTCTGCCAGGAGGGGCCGCACCGCTTTTCGCCCTTTGCCGTATGGCCTAAAGGCGCTATCTACACGTGTAGATAAACCAGCGGGTAATGGCGGGAAACCCGAAAGTGCTGCATTGTTTTCCCGGTAACAACAGGCCTCATATTCCTTGACAATTTCGCCATTAGCCTGCTTTTTTAACAACAGCTCCATTGCATCGTCTGTCCTGGCACAGAGGACAAGGCCGTGCGTTTCATAATCCAGTCTGTGGACAATCCCGCCTTCAATTTCCTTGCGCCCCTTAACAAGTATTACATCGGGGTAGCGCAGGGCAATCCATGCAAGAAGTGTATTTTCTTTATCCTGCCGCAATGGTACTGTATGCATACGGGGCGGTTTATAAACCACCAGGAAAGAAGCTGTTTCGGCAGCGATATACGGTTCCATTGGCGGAGCCATCCAGAAATCTTCCATAATAAGCGGTTTTACTTTAAACTTTTTTTATATTCCAGGATTATTAACACATCCCGGATTATTTTTTTATTTTTAACAAGCAGAAGTATCGGATGTGATTTCCCGACAGGCTTCATCTCCCTGGCAATTTTTTTTATTTCAGTATCAATATCAAGCTGGTATACACCATCAATAACACGCTCGGGAAAATAAAACGTCAGCTTAAACCCCGTATTCCACACAGACAGCCAGCACAGGTTTTTCTTTTTGTGCAGCACTTTCCCAAGCCATGTCTTTGCATCATTATAGTAATGCCATTCAAGCACGAGCCCAATACCATTAATCTTTTCCAGGAATTCAGTAAATATTGCATAATTTTTCCCCAGGGCATCTTCGAGGGCAACCCCTTCCGGCTTAACCATTGGGTCTGTAAATAATTGGTTTTCCATTATTTTCTCCTGTTTAGTTCCAGAATGCACTTTTTAAATCTTTCCGGCAAGGGCGCTTTAAAAACCCGCTGCCCGGCTTCGCCGGGGATTACTATTGCCAGGCTCATGGCATGAAGCATAAGGGTGCCTCCCTGCTTCTGGTTGTAGATTGGGTCGCCAACAATGGGGGTCCCCAGGTATTTTAAATGGACGCGCAATTGATGTGTCCTGCCAGTCTTTGGTTCAAGGAGCAGCAGGGAATAGTCCGGCCATGATTTTAACACTCGGAAGCGGGTAACGGCGATTTTCCCCTGCGGCTTTGCGCCCGTGTTATCCTGTACCGCAGTAAAACGCTGGCGATCCTGCGGATCGCGTATAAGCCGCGTGCGGAGGGAGCCTTCCCGACTGTGCGGGGTTCCTTCGGCCAGTGCAAGGTACCGTTTCCTTACAGTCTTTTCCTTAAATTGCCCGGACAGGAAGGCAAGGGAATCATTATCATAAGCGGCAATAATAACACCGGAAGTATCTTTATCCAGGCGGTGAACAATACCGTTCCGGTAATTCAGCTTATCATTCTGGCATTCCCCTTCTACATGGCTGTTTTGTGTCCCGTTGGGGCGATTTAAATTGCGCCACAGCAGGGCATTGGCAAATGTGCCGGAATGGTTTCCTGCGCCGGGATGTACAACCATACCCTGGGCTTTATTTACAACAACACAGCGGTCATCTTCATAAAGAATATCAAGGGGGATGTTTTCCGGTGCAAGGTACAGCGGGGCGGCGGGCTGCCATAAAAGCGTAATAACATCGCCGCTTTTTACCAGCCGCGAAAACTTAACGCTTTTACCGTTAAGCGTCGCTTCCATCCCCCGCGATTTTATCTGCGACCTGCTTAATAGTTTTAGGTTTTCCGCAACATAGCGATCAAGCCGGACGCAATCATTAACCCCCTCTACCGTGCCGGAATAAGTGTTATTCATCTATCTGCTCATCAATTTGCTCATCTATCTGCTCATCTATCAACTCGTCAATTTGCCCATCAACCAGCCCGTCTAAAACTCCGACAGCCTCTTCCCCGTGCCCCGGTTCTGCCCTGGCGGCTGCTTTTCGCTTATGCCTGACAATAAGGTAATCCGTCACAGACAGGGCGAGCGAAACAGAGCCAGCAATGCTGAACAGCACGATGAGTTCCCCCTTGTTAAGTGCAACAGCGCCTGGCGGCTGGAAAGGCCAGGGGGCATACAGGGTATCCCAGCCATGCATCCCCATGCGGACTATACCCAGAATAGTCCTTGTAAAAAACACGGTAAAGGGGATGGTACCAAAAAAGATAATTTCCCCCCGCCTTAGGTCTTTTAACCATTGGGGTGAATTGGTAAAAATTGTTGTCCCGGCTGGATCCTGTTCTTCGTTCAAATCCATTTGCATAGTGCGGAAAGTTCCCATGCGCTGATTAATGGAAAAACATTCCAGAAGATCATTGCCAAAAACAATGTTGCCTCCGGGTTTTGTCTGGGGGAAACAGAGTATCGCGGGGGCAATCAAAAACAGCAGGCACCAGATCCGTTTTAATGTTTTAGTGTTATTTATGGTAAAATTCATTTTTCTATAGTTTCCCCAAAAATTGCCGTGCCAACCCTTACCAGCGTTGACCCCTCTTCTATGGCAGCCTCAAAATCATTTGACATTCCCATGGAAAGAATGGAAAAATCAGCGCCGGGGAAGCGCCGTTCCAAAACATTCTTTGCACCAGCAAGGGTCCTGAACGAATTCCTAACCGCTTTTTCATCTGCTGTATTGGGTGCCATGGTCATTAGTCCTGCAAGGCGCAAGTTTTGGTACGACAATACCAGTTCTGCTGCCCGGGAAAGCGCGTCTTCGTCAGGGTAACCGGATTTTGATTCTTCCCCTGTATGCATTTCCAGCAAAACTGTAAGGGGTTTATTGTTTTTTCCCGATCCGGCGCCCATCTTTCCCAGCGCGACGATCACTTCATCCCGATCCAGCGACTGCACGCCGTCAAAAACGCCTGGGATGTTTTTTACCTTGTTCCGCTGGAGCTTACCTATAAGGTGGAGTGAAACTTCCGGGTGTTTTTCCTTCAGGTTTGGGAATTTTTGCACCGCTTCCCGGACACGGCTTTCGCCGAAAAGAAAAAGCCCGGCATCGATCGCCTCCCCGACTTTTTCTTCGCTGTGGAACTTGCTTACCCCCATAAGCTGTATTTCACCGGGTTCCCGCCCCGATCGCAGCGCGGCTTTTTCCATTTTCCCCCTGACTATTTCCAGGCGCTCCCCAATGGTACCCATTAATTTCCCTTTAGTGTTTTCCCAAGCTCACCGGCAAGGGCCAGGAAAACATCAACAGTAAGCATTTCCGCCCTTTCGCTGCCTTTAAGGCCGCAGTTTTTCATGGCAAGGGCCGCTACATCCCCGGCAGCGTTCCCCGTCCCGGTAATTGTACAGGAATGATTAATAAAATTCACCAGATTGTTGGCGATGGTTTTTCTCCTGGCTGCAAAAAGCGACCTTACCAGGGGGCAAAAAAGAGCCGGATAGGGCTTTGCATTTGGCAGCCTGTCAAAACGGACTGCGGCGGAATCCACACGGGGAACCGGATAAAATGATCGCCCCTTAAGTGTCATAATTATCTTCATCGTGTAGGCAGAGGAGCAGAGAACGGAAATCGAAGAATAATCCGCGGAACCCGCAGCGGCTGCCATACGTTGGGCTACTTCTTTTTGAACGGTGATTACCATCCTGGAAAAAAAACAGTTGTTTTCGATCAGGTTCCCCATGAGCATGGCGGCAACGGTATAGGGCAGGTTCCCCAAAAGGTAAAGCGCTTTCGGCGCTGTTTTCCATGTTTTTAGCACATCGCCCCTGACAAGGGAAAAACCGGGGATGGCGGAAAAAAGCTCTTCAAGGACAGAACAGAGCCCCGGGTCAATTTCGAAAGCGGTGGTTTTTAACCCGCGCCCCAGAAGCTCGTGTGTCATGCAGCCCGGACCGCTGCCAATTTCCCACACTGTCGAGCCGCACTCTGCATCAAGCGCGTCTGCAAGGGTTTTTCTTGCCATAGGGTTAATTAAAAAATTCTGGCCCCATTGCTTGCGTATGGAAAATCCGCGTTCATGTAAAAAGGAACGAAGGGCAGCGCCGGAATTATAATTGGGGACATTAGGCTGCAAAGCGGATAAACCCATTCCGGTAACACTCCTCCCTCCTGGAAACCGCTGCAAGTAAAACGATCAACAATGGGGCGCAAACGCAGACCAGCGGGAATGGAAGGGCCATCCCCGGAAAGCGGGCAAAAAGAAAAATAAACCATTGCATACAAAACTGGAGGGCAGTTAACAGTTTATCAAGGAACAGGGCAATGATCCTGCCAACAAGCGGAAGTTTACCCAAAAAGAGCCATAACAAAGAGAGTGCCATAAATACCCCTGCAAGCGGCGCTGCTATGAGCGAGGCAATCAACCCCGCAGGGCGGAGTATGCCGAAAAAAAAGCTGACAGCAGGGGAAGTAACAAGGAACGCCCCGGAAGACGCACTTATGCCCTGAGCCAGCGAAGGCGGCAGCCTGCCACGAAGGAGTACCTGCACAGGGGCGCTTAACAAAAGAATGCCTGCAAGGGCAAGGTAGCTTAAAATAAAAGAGACGCTGTATGCAGAAGCAGGGTCCCATAAAACCTGCACAAGAAAAGCTGCGGAAAGCACTGCAGGCATTTGTTTTTCTGTACCAGAGAGCATAAGGAAACTGCCTAACCCATACATAATAACCGCGCGGACAAGGCTTGGCGCTGGTCCGACAAGAAACACGTATGCTACAATAAACACCAGGCCAGCCAATACCGAGCCTTTTTTCCCGAGCGGTTTTTTTAGTACAATTGCCAACATGGCGGAAATAAATGCCAGGTGCATACCCGAAAGGGCAAGTATATGGGAAAGCCCCGCATCACGGAAAGAATTTGCCAGGGAGCCCTCAAGGTTTTCCCTGGTGCCGATAAGCAGCGCCGCGGCAAGGCCGCCCCAGGCTTTTGGCTGTAACCTGGCCAGTATGGCTCCGCGTATTCCGGTCCGCATCCTTTCCAGCGCAGGGGCTTTTTTGATGATATGGACAGAAGCAGCGCGGAAGCGGGGCGTACTAACAGCAGGAGTTTTTGCCCCACTTTCGTCCGGTAAAAAAATACCCTCTATATAAAGTTCCGCCCCCCTGCCAAATTCTTTTAGCCTGGGCATGGTACCGGCAGGGAAATAAACCAGAGCCCTGCCCCGGGACGAAGCCCGTACAGTCCCGCTGCGGCTGCCTGCCTGGGAGATTTTAATTGCCGCCATGCCACGTTCTTCTTCCGGGCCCAGGCTGCCCAGGGCATTTTGCCCGGAAGCGGCTGAAAATGAGCGGGGGTCATCCAGCAGTATGCCTTTAATTGAAGCGATTTCCCCCGCCGGTATGCCGGGGGCGAATGGCGTAACCCTGTACACACAGCAAAAACCGGCAATTAAACCCAAAAGCACAGCGATGCCTGTTATTGTGTATTTTGTATGTTTTTTTAAAACACACAAAACAATACAGCCAATAAATAACAATGCCGCCATAACAAGCAGCGCCAGCCTGACGCGGGGAAGGGCAATATAAACAACAGGGACCGCCGCGCAGGCAGCAATAATTAAGGGGCTCACCAATCCAGTTTGGCTGCGGCGTCCCGCGCTGCTGCTATTATTTGTTCCGGGTAAGGAAGCAGGCTTGCGTAATTAAGAACGTCGTAGGAAGCTTTATATGCCAATTGCCCCAGGGCATGTATCATAGCCAGTACAACATCGAGCTCTTCCTTTTGTAACTCGCTGCAGCGCGAATTATATAACCCAAGATGAAGGATTAATACTTGAGCGGCATCTGCGCTTTTTAGTTTCCCAAGGCAGTTAATAGCATTTATTAATGGTTTAAATAATAATGGATCTGCCCTAAAAACAAAAACGCTCTGGTTATAGTATTTTAAAACCTGCGGGAGGGCGCGAACCCAGCCTTCTTCTTCTATTATCTTAAGCGATGCTTCCGAAAGTTCTAGAATTTCCGCCCTCCTGTCGCCGGGTACAGAAAGCGCGACTTCCAAAGCCGTTTCCGCAAGCCCCCCCCTTTCGTCTTCGGGAATCCATTCCCAATTTAAGGCAAGGTTAAAAGCAGCCAGTTTTTCTTCCGGGGTGCTGCCAATAATCACGCCGATACAAAAATCAAGGACATCCCCATCAATTTTATAAAAAGTATTTATTGCTTCTTCCTGTAATACCCCGGAATACAGAATACTCGAGGCAAAGAGGACAGGGTAACAGGATACATCGCCGTGTAAACCCAAAATGGCTATTAATGGAAGAAGCAGCTCCGTCTCGACCGGCATCCCGGGAACATAGCGGCGGTTTTGCTCCAAAATAAAATCATTTATTTTTGCCGTAAGCGATTGCAGGTCCAGTTCCGGCAGCACTTCCAGTATTTCGTAACGGATTACATTGTCGGGAAACCGTAAAAAAACCTGCCATGCAAGCTCTGTCGCGCTGTAGAAGGAATACCTCCCAATGCCCCTTATTGCGGTAACAGTAATATTAATCATGTCGGGATCGTCATGGAAAAGCGCCGCATTATCCAGGACAAAACGCAGCGCCAGCTCGCATAATTGCCCGTAAAATTCCCCCGCTTCTTCATCATTCCCTGCATCAAAAAGGACATTGACCTTGGTACTAAGGCTCGCCCTTACAAAGTTTCGTTCATAGGACTGCAAAATTGTTTCACCAGGGTTGCCCGCCCGCCCCGAAGCCTGGGCAAAAAGCAGCCCGCCCGATAAAATCAGGGTTAAAACAGATATTGTTGATTTTTTGGTCATATTACCCCCTTCCTGTTATAGGGCATCACTACTCACAGTGCTTGCAGCAGCTACAGTTTCTGTAATTACGCCGCCGGATTCATCCGCAGCTTCTTCGTCAAGTATCTTAAAGGGAAGCTCCTCGTCTTCTTCCGGCAGCATACCGAACACTTCCCCAAGTATATGGTTTCGTGTTTCGAGCGGCATGGGGTCTGCCTCGGTGTGGAGCATTGATTTATTCGTATCTTCATGGTAATCCATGGAACGGACTGTGCCGGAAATGCAAATAGGCATATTATTGAGAATAAATTGCGCTTTTATTCGCAGCCCCACGGCAGCCTTCCCCCCGATAAGTACGGCGCAGCCCGAATCAGAGATATCTTCCACAAAACATTTAAGGCCGGGGTTCATCTCGACATTATGCGAAGGCCCATCACTTTCCAGTATATAGAGGAACGCGGGTTTATGGGTCTTTATCCTGATCGACCGGCGCTTTTGTGTACGCAGCAGGTTTTCGCCATGGCTTATTTTTAGCGATGCAGTACCTTTGGAAAAAACTTCATCCTGGACATCGGAGTCGAACACATAACCGGCGTCATCATCGCGCCAGAAATAAACGGAAAGTTTAAGGCCTGTCCAGGTAAAACTGGTTGGCAGTTTTGGGCTTGTCGGACGGGCAATAATAAGGTACTGCCCGATATTTTTAACAACTCTGGACGGGTAAACGCCCTGGCCATTAACCAGCAGGCGCAGGATTTGGCCTTCGTCTACCTGGCGGCTGCTGCTAATGCCGTTTTTAACTTTTGGTTTTTCCATCTCTATTTTTTTCCGGTAATCGTAGAGTTTGGAAAGAAAATCATTCGTTGTTTGATCGCCCCCGCCAGCCAGCCTTGTCGAGCGGACCATGTTCCTGATGCACATATCCAGCTGGGACTGGGACCAGAAAAGGGCCGATGGGTCTGCCAGGGCGCTTTTTACCGCCAGCCGCCGCAAGAGCTCGATTTCCTTAAAGGAAAACCCCGCATCCTTGCCTTTCGCAAAAAACTGAATCCAGGACTTTTTTTTGTCCTTGTTTTGCTGGGAAAAGATCAGGATTAAAACCCCGGAAACCACGATAACAATAACCAGAATGGTAACAAGCATTAGCCAATTCCTGTATACTATATTCTATAAATTGTTATTATACACCAAAAGGGGTCATTATTAAAGGTCTAAATCGCCGGCAGCTGAAGATGTTGGAAGCAGCAGCCCTGTTCTTTATCCTCTTTTTTCCGGCAACTCAATCTGCGGCAGCAAGTTCCCCAGATGCAATAATAACCCAATCGTTGTTCTGGCGTGTCCCCGCCATTGTCCTTATCATCCTGCTTTTGGAAAACCAGGAGCCCCTTCGCATAAAAACAGCCTTCTTTACCCTTGCTGCGGCCTTACCCGCCCTTGCATTAACAGGTTTTCTGGCTTCGTTTTTCGCCACCCGGACCGGCTATTTACCGCCGGAACCAATAGCCCCGCCCAGCGGGGCACCCGGCTGGGCTGCAGCGGTGCTCCTCTCGTTCAGTACAGGCTACCTCGAAGAAGCATATTTCCGCGTGTACCTCCCCCGGCGTTTTTTGGATACACCGCAGGCCAGTTCCCCGCGTGCCATAGCGGCCGCTTTTACCGCAAGCGGCATTATTTTTGCATTATGCCATGCCTACGAAGGGCCGTTTGGGATACTAAACGCAGGCCTGGCGGCGGCTGTGCTTTCTTTGGCATATATAAAAAGCTCGTCTTTCCATGGCATTGCTTTGGCGCACGGGTTTTACAACTGCCTGGTTTTTCTGGGTGCGGCGTTCGCTACAGGCTGGAAATAAAATCCACCTTGCCGTTTTTCCCCCACACAGTCCAGCGGGTTTCCCAGGGCTCAAGTATTATTTCTTTTTGCCCTGCGGCAGCTGAGTATGGGGCAGGGACCGCGGTCCTGGTTAAAACAGCGTTTTGTTTTGCGTCCCCGGCTTTCCACACAGCTTTTCCGCTGCCAAGGTTTTCCAGGCAAAGCGCCCAGTGCCCTTCTACGGATGGGCCGCGCAGCAGCACGAAAAGGCTTTTATTCCCCTTTCCGGGATCAAGTACATAATGGGGTATATCGGGGTTAAAAACCGTATGCTTCTGCCGGAATGACAAAAAGGCATTAAGGCGGCGGTAAACATTGGAACGGAAACTTGCCGGGTCATCCAGCTCTTTTTCCACTTTTTCGATGGCGGGTTTCTCCCTGTTGATCGCGCGGTTGTACCCAAGCAGTCCCGGCCCTTCGCCCCAGGCTTCAGAGCCAACCCAGCTGTGGAAGTAAACTGCCGGCAGCCCGGGTAGAGAAAGCAGGACGCCATGGACTGCACAAAAAGCCCTGGCCCGTAACCCCGCAGGTCCCATACCAGGCGGCGCAACTACCGATGCGTACGAACAATTCAGTTCATAGGGTATGTCACCCTCTGGCGTTGACTTATACGATATTAATGCGCCGCGGCGCTTTGCTTCGTCAAGCACATCGCTAAAGGCTTTTTCATCTAGAAGCCCGCGCGCAGGGGTAAGCCCTACCCCGTCATGGCTTGCAAGGAAATTGAGGAAGTACCTGCCCTTTCCCAGTGCCAGTGTTTTTGCCCAGGTACACAAAGGTGCGGCATCGCCGGAAAGAGCTGCGTACAATGCAAGCGGCGGCAGGGCGAAGTTATATACCATATGCGCCTCGCTGAGCGCATCTACAACAGGGTCCCCGACTTTTTTCCCAAAGTACGAAATATTTTCTTCATGGGGGACATTTGTCTCTGTCAGGATAAGAAGCGGGAGCTTAAGGTAATCTGTAATGCCGCGAAAGAGCTTTACCACGGCATGAGTCTTTGGGTGATGAAGGCAGGGGGTGCCGTCTTCCTTCCACAGATAGGCGATGGCATCGAGCCTTACAATACCCGCCCCCCTTTGGGCATATTCCAGAAGTATCTTAATAAATTCCAGGAGGACTTGCGGGTTCGAAAAATCATAATCAACCTGATCGGCGCTAAAAGTTGTCCATACCCACACCGGCGCCCCGTCTGCTTTTGTAAATTCTGTCAGAAGCGGGTGTGTCCGCGGCCTTACCACAACCTTATAGTCATAGTCTTTGGGACGCTTTACATACCAGGAATTGTAGAGATCATCATTTTTTAAAAAGCCTTTAAACCACCCGCTCTGGACACTGCCGTGGTTTACCACAAAGTCAAAAGCCAATTTAAGTTTCCCGTTGTTGGCTGTAAGCGACTTAAAACGTTCAATGTCGTCCCAGCTACCAAACCGGCTGTCAATTTCCCGGTAATCGATAACGGAAAAACCATCATCCGACGAATACGGGTGGAACGGCAGTATATGCAGGTAACTGAACGAGCCATTGTTCCGTTTCTCCAAAAACCGGCGCAAACGGGCCAGGCCTGTCTCTGGTTTTGCAGCTCCGCTGTCAGAAGAAAGCATGTCCCCGTAAGTAATTAAAAAGGCGTCCTTGTGGGTAAAAGGTAAATCGCTTTTAACGCTTTGTGTTTTTGGTTTGTAGCCGCCGATTATTGCCAATAGTTCAGGAAGCGTTTTTTCTGCTGTTTCCCTGCTGTAAAGAAAAGAAAGGATACTTTTAAAAGCTGCTTTATCCATGTTACGCCCCTTTTGGTTTTTGAAGTTGTGGTTTTTTGAGGTTCCCATATTTTTTTTAGTATACCAGATTATTCTAGGGTTTTCTGCCCCGCTGCCCGGTAAGTTCCAGATAGGCCAAATCTGCAAGCCCAAAGCCGGCGTTTTTGGTATATTCCTTTGCGTACTCGTCCCAGAGCATATCCTCGTAAATCTCCCCGGCAAAACCTGTGTCAATCAGGGTGGACTTCATCACATTTTTCCGCATGGAGTTTAATATGTTTTTTACCAGAAAGGTTTCGAGTGCCTGGCACTGTTCGTAGAGTTTGTCTGTCCTGTCTATGGTTGTATTTTTTGGCAGGGCAGATGGGGCTTCACGTTTAATTGTATCGTTTAGCAGCCTGGAAAAACTGTCACGGGGGTTCACCATGTCCGCCGGTTTAAAACCTTCGGCAGCCAGGCCAAAACCTGGTTTAAAGTCCGCGCTCAACCCCTCTATTGCCATCTATTGCCCCTTGTTAACAGCAGCATGGATGCCGCTGAAATAATGCTTTAGCTACCGTTTAAGCGACGTTGCAGTACCAAGCATATTGTCGGTGGTCTGTATGGTCCTGGAATTAAATTCATAGGCGCGCTGGGCGATAATCAGATCCACCATTTCGCGTACTATCGCAACATTGGACATTTCCAGGGTGCGGTGGACGATCATCCCAAAGCCCATTTCGTTGGGCCGCCCGGGGATTGGGTCGCCCGATGCGTTGGTTATCTTAAAAAGGTTTTCCCCCAGCGCAGTAAGGCCAACCTGGTTGGGGAAGCGGTACAATTCTATCTGCCCAACAGGTATGGGTTCATCGCCGTTTATTTCGGGGACCCTTACTTCCACCCTGCCGTCTTTTGTTACATTTATGCTTTCCGGAAGAAAGTGTTCGGGAAAAACAATATCCGGCAAAAGCCAGTAACCCTGGCTGGTAACCATGCGGCCGTCCCGGTCAACCTCAAAATTGCCGTTGCGTGTATACGCATAGCTCCCGTCCTGAAGCTGGACGCGGAAAAAGCCTTCGCCTGCTATTGCCATGTCGGTGGGGACTTCGGTAGTTTGGAGCGCCCCTTGGCTGAATATGCGCTGGGTATCTGCCAGTTTAACACCATGCCCCATCTGGGTACCGACGGGGACCACTGTCTCTTCTGTCGCGGGGGTACCTGCAGTCCTTATTGTATGGTAGATAAGGTCTTCAAAATCGGCACGGACCCTGCGGTACCCGTGGGTATTTACGTTGGCCAGGTTGTTGGAAATCGTGTCGATGTTTGCCTGCTGGCCAATCATGCCGGATGCACCGGTCCATAAACTTCTTACCATTATTTCACCCTTTTATTGCTCGTCCATGAAAAAATTTATCCGTTATATTTGGCATATTGACCAATTAATGTACCAAGCATCTGATCGTGTGTCTGTATTACTTTCTGGTTTGCCTCGTAGGAACGGTTCACTTCGATCATCTGGACCATTTCTACCACTGCGTCCACATTGGCTGCTTCTATAAACCCCTGGTGTACCTTGGGGCGCACTTCAATATCCAGCTCTATGGGGGGGCCGGAAAACTCATTGTCACGGTAAAGGCTCCCGCCCTGTTTTTTAAGGTACCGCTCATATTCAAATTCAACGATACGGAGGGTATCGAGCAGCACTACCTCGCCCCACTCGTTGTGGACCATGCTTATCATTGCGTCCGGGTTATCGGCGTACTCGGCATTAATCCACACATTCCCCTGCTTGTCTATTTTAAAATTGTTTTCCTGCACGCGAATGGGGCCGTTCTGGCCGAGTACCGGGAAACCTTCTTTGGTTTCCATAAAGCCCTCTTTGCCCCGGTAAAAACCGCCGTTCCGTGTAAACCTCTCGCCATAGGGGGTGGAAACCACAAAAAAACCTTTCCCTTCCAGTGCAAGGTCGTAGCCGCTTTCTGTTTCCTTAAACGAGCCCTGGGAAAAATCAACATAAAGCTCGTTTAGCTCTACGCCTGTCCCCAGCATCCCGATTATGGGCATTGCATCAGCCGAACCAAAGGGGTGGCGGTATACGCCGTCGTCTGACTGGCGCCGGATTAACATTTGCGGGTTAGCTTTAAAGGCTGCCTGTTCCCGTTTATAGGAATCGGTATTTACATTGGAAAGGTTGTTGGCCACCGAATCGAGCCGCCACTGCTGGGCCCGCATCCCGCTGGCCGCAGTATAGATGCCTTTTACCACTTCACACTCCTATTATTAGTATCGGCGTATTGGAAAGGGGAAATTACGGGGAATTTTGGGCTTTTTTCCCCGGTTTTTGCACCCTTTCCCGGCGCAAAATGGTGCCTGACACTAAATTTCATGCTATGATCGCCACATGGATACAATAATAAGAAGGGCGGCGTTCTGTTTATTGCTTATGCTGTTCCTCAACCCCTTATTGATTATTTCATACAGCCCTTCCCTGATTGGCGCAGTTTTTTTGATTGGGCTGCTGACCGGGTTTTACGGGTACATAAATTTTGCCCCTTCTAAAAGCAAATCGGGAATACGGCGCATTAAGATATTAAACGGCGGGTACGAGCTGATACTGATGGCAATTATTTGTTTTACCCTGGAAGCAGCAATTTATACTTTTATCCTGATTCGGGGCCGCGGGATAAACAGACATATCCTTGTAATCAATGCGGTTGTATGCGCAGTTTTTCTGTTAATCCTGCTGATAAACGGGTCAATACGGATTTTTGTCTGTTCCCGCCAATTGGGGATAATGCCAAAGGCGCTGTTTGTATTGCTGTGGTGGCTGCCCATTGTGAATATTATCCTGTTAAAGAAATTCCTTGATGTTTCCGGCGAAGAGTACAATTTTACCGTAAGGAAAGAAGCGCTTAATATAAACCGCAAGGGCGAGGAGCTGTGCAGGACAAAATACCCGGTGCTTCTGGTACACGGCGTTTTTTTCCGCGATTGGAAGAATTTTAACTATTGGGGGCGCATACCAGAGGAACTTACCGATAACGGCGCTGCTATATATTACGGTGAACAGCAGTCAGCGGCGTCGGTTGAACAATGCGGCAATGAGTTAAAAAATTGCATATTACGGATAGTGGAAGAAACCGGTTGTGAAAAAGTCAATATAATAGCGCATTCAAAAGGCGGGCTTGATTCCCGCTACGCAATAAGCTGCCTGGGCATGGGCAGGTATGTCGCATCCCTTACAACCATCAACACCCCGCACCACGGCTGTAAATACGTCGGTGAAATAATCAAAAAAATCCCGGAGAAGGTTATTTCGGCAGTCGGCGATAAATATGATTCACTTTTTGCAAAACTCGGAGATGACGCCCCGGATTTCCTCTCCAGCCTAAAAAACCTTACAGACAGCGAATGCGCCCGGCTTAATGAAATTATGAAAGACGATGGGGGGGTTTTGTACCAAAGTACCGGCTCGCGGGTGCGGAGGGCATCGGGCGCCATGTTCCCGCTGAATATCGGTTACAGGGTTATAAAAGCCGCAGGCGAAGGCGACAATGACGGGCTTGTCTCCACGAAATCGATGGCGTGGGGCAATTTTCTTGGCGTTGTAAGCCCAAAAGGCAAAAACGGTATCTCGCATGGGGACGTAATTGATCTGACGCGGAAAAACATAGAAGGGTTTGATGTTTGTGAATTTTATGTGGATTTGCTGAATAAACTAAAAACCAATGGCCTCTGACAGCTTTTTGGCATGTACCTTATTTTTATCATTACTTTTTCCAGGGCCTTGCATTTGCAAGCCATCCCCGTTCTTCCCAATGCATTTTATCAAGGGGCGCCCAGTCGTTCTTTTTATGCATTGAACGCATAAGATTAAACATAAACCTTGTCTTAACCCCTGGCACGGCTTTCCCCCCATTTGCGGTAATTTTCCTGGCAATAATTTCTGCCCTGGCGGCGATTTGATCTTTCTTTTTTACCCCTTCCCAGGAATTCGCCATTACCCTAACAGGGAAACTATATACTTTGGGGACACCCAGGTAAAACAACTGCCTTGCGATTGATTTTACAACACTGCCCATCCCCGCCCCGGCTGCCGTGGAAACAACAACAGCGGTTTTGGTGAACATAGCCCCTTCCGGCCTGTGGGACATCCACGCGGTAAACAAGTGATCAAAAAAACTCTTTAAATGCCCTGTCATTTCCATAACATAGGTAGGCGATCCGATAATAATAACATCTGAACCAAGCATTGAGTTAAAGATCGCCCCAATCTGACCGGAATGCGGGCATAATTCCCTGCCTTTATCCAAACAGGTAAAACAGCCAGAGCAGCCTTCGCTTAAATCCTTTGGAAGGAAAAATTCATCAATATCGCCGCCGATCTTTTCCGCTGTCATCCTTGCTATGTGGTACGTGCTCCCCTTATGACTCTGCCCGTGGATTAAGGTAAGTTTCACACACCTGCCCCTTTGTTTTCTTCCTGCCGCAATTCTTTCCGCGGCCAGAAAACAAGCGGCGAAACGGTCTTTTGGTACTTGGCGTATTTGGGTTCCTTCTGCAGCATATGCCGTTCCATCATGGGTATGCTAATAAACACAAAAAGCGCTGTAATAAGGAGGACACCCATCACACTTGATACATGAAAATTTACCAGACCGGCTATAAAAAGCCCAACCCAAACAAGAATTTCCCCAAGGTAATTGGGGTGCCTGGAATACCGCCATAGCCCTTCATCAATATAAGAGCCCCGCCCCGGGTTTTTTCTATAGCGCCTCATTTGGGTATCTGCAAAATGCTCCAGGCATGTAGCTGCCAAAATTACTGCCCCGCCGGCTGCAAGCAGGGCGGCATTTGGTTTTTCCGCCTGCAGTATATGCCACATAGGGACCGTCCCCAAAAAAACCAGGATCGTTGGCATCATCATAATCCCGGTAAATACAATAAAATGCGCCGCCCTGGGGTTTTTGGTTTTCTGTTCACGGTAGCGCCAGTCCTCCCAGCCCAGGCCCCCAAAACCGGCTGCCCAGTTAAGTGTTAACCTTATGGACCAGCAAAAAAGCGGGATTAGAACCAGCAGCTGCGGCGTTTGAAAAGGCAGCCCATAGCGGCAGTACATAGCGCCAATAATAAATAACGGCTGCACGCTCCAGTATGGGTCATAGATGCTGGCGTTATTGAATACAAGGTTAAAAATAAAAACCAGTACCGTTGCGGCAGCATCGGCAATAAACAAAGCCAGCAGGGGGCAGCGGTAAAAGGGGAACGCCCAGAGGGACACGCCTGCCACCCCGAAAGCGGCAATATAAACCAACAGTATTATAAAAAGCGACGCTCCCTTATTTTTCACCGTTTGCCATAATAAACTATTTGCGGATTGGGAGTCAACCGCGAAACGTATCATGCCCATTATTTTGTTGTTAAAAAAAGGTTGATCGGGTTCTGGATTACTACTATAATTAAACTGTGAAGAAACCGGAATTTACCATATCGCTTATGTGCCTGGATTATCTCCGCATCCGGGAACAGATCGAAGTGCTTAACGAAAGGGCGGATTATTACCATTTTGATATTATGGACGCCCACTTTGTAAAAAATATAACCCTTTCCCCCGATTTTATGCGGGCAGTAAAAAAAATTGCCAAATTGCCCTTTGATGTCCACTTAATGATGGATAACCCCAATGAATATATCGAAGTTTTCAGGGATGCCGGCGCAGACTGGATTTCCCCCCATGCGGAGGTGATCAATGCTGACGCATTCCGCACCATCGACAAAATAAAATCCCTTGGGGCAAAAGCGGGGGTGGTACTCAACCCGGCTACCCCTTTGGAGTATATAAAACACTATGCGGGCAAGCTGGACCTTGTAACCATTATGACTGTAGACCCCGGTTATGCGGGCCAGCCTTTTATTGCGGAGATGCTGGGCAAGATCCGGCAGTGCAGGCAATGGAAAGAAGAATTCGGCTATTCGTATAAAATATCAATCGACGGCTCCTGTAACAGGAAAACGTTTAAAGCGCTGCACGACGCCGGGGCGGAAATGTACGTGCTCGGGTCGTCTGGCCTTTTTTCGCTGGACAATGATCTTTGTGCAGCCTACGACAAAATGCTGGAGAGTTTTAACAGCGCCCTTTAAACCGGTTTATTTTTGTACAATAAACCTTGGCTTTCCCATGGTAATCTGAATATCCAAAGAGGAGTTTTTGGTGAGTGTTTCGCTTATTCCCAGGATCTGGATAAATACAAGGCCGAGTTTTTCGAACAACGTGGTGTTTTCTTCTTCGCTTCTGGAAGAAACCTGGGCACAGACATACCGGGCCATGCCAACCAGTTCCATCTGCTGTTTTTCCCTGTTTTTTCCGCCAATATTCGGGCAAATTTCATAAAAAAAATCGTAGCGTTCCTTAAAAAAAGCCTTGCAGCTTGCTATAAATGAATCATCGCTCTTGTTGTTAAAAATCTCCCGGTAAAAAACGTCTACAAGTTCCGCACGTACCTTTTCCTTTATGTCTGCGCTTATTTTTCCTTTCATCCAGATCTTCATGGCTATAACAAGCGTTACCATGGCCAGCTCCATGGAGTATTTTACAAAAGACTCATCGTCCAGTTCCAGTTCATCGATAATTGATTTTTCCAGGCCCTTAAAATAACATTCTTTAAGCGCCCCAGCCCATGTCTCCACATACTCATTAAACTTTAATGTAAGTTTGGTATTCATTTCCCTTCCATTTTACCCTTATTCAAGATTTGCGTGCCGCTTTTTTAAATCCGCCTCGCCCATGTTTTTTGCTTCCATAATGCATAACGCAATAATATCGCCCAAAATAAAGAGCTGCTGTTCAAAAAGCGTGGACATGGGCTGTGCCGAATTAAATTCCCCCGGCCTTGACAGTTTTGTCCGGCCTGCAAGGATAAGTTTAATATCAGAGAGTTTAGCGGCAGAACTCTCCGGCGAACAGCCTATATAAGCCACCAAAGCGCCTGCCTTTCCTGCGATTTCTGCGGCACCTACAGGGAAAATACTTTCCCCCGACGAAGACGCTACAATCAGAAGGTCTTCCCTGCCAACAGGTTTTTCTGTTTCGCTGCCGACAAAGTTAATGTCCAGATCAAGGTGTAAAAGCCGTTTTACCCAGGCTTTCATGGATAAGAGTACCCTGCCTGCCGCGACAACAAGTATGCGCCGCCTTTCCAGCAGCTCCTTCAGAAAGGCGTTAAACTCCCGCTCATCAATTAACAGAAGGGACTTATTAATTTCTTCCATTACCATGCGGCGGTAATCCGCAAACCCGTTCATCGAGTCTAAACCCTGGAGCTGTAGATCGCTTTACAGATATTGACCCTGCCTTTATGGATATCATCACAAAGCATGGGGAGCCCGTCAAGGGAAGACCTGTGGGTAACAAGATCCAGTACCTTAATTTTATTTTCATCCAGCATTTTTACGGTGTAGACCCATTCGTTAATTGGGGTAGCGGCATAATGAGAATTCCACATCCCCTTTAACGTTAATTCCTTTCTTAACAATGAACTGTGCTGGTCAAGCTTAATTGTTGTATCCTTATGCGGGTTGCCCATAAGGACGATTGTCCCGAATGTCCTGGTACATTCAATGGCCTGGCCAAGGGCAGCGCCTGTCCCGGTACCCTCTATGGCGATGTCCGGCAGCGCCCCATTGTTGATTTTTTTAAATTCATCCAGGATATTCTGTTTAATGCCGTTGACAGTATCGCTTTCGCCGTGTTCACGGGCAAACGCGACTTTTTCGTCCAGTACATCTACAAGCATAACGGGGCCTGCCCCAAAAATTTTTGCCCAGCGGGCAGCCATAATGCCGATTGGCCCGGCGCCGAAAATGATAACGGAATTCCCCGCCTGTGCCCCGGACTTGCGTATGGCATGCTGCGCCACAGTACACGGCTCTACCATGGACAAAGCTTCTGCGTCCATGCCGGGGTTTTTCGACTCCACAAAATGCCATGCAGACGGAACCAGGCAGTATTCGGCAAAACCTCCGTCGCTGCGGGAACCCAGGTAATCATAATCCAGGCACATGGCATAGTCTGCTGTTTGGCAATTTTCGCATTTTCTGCAGGGTATGCAGGGGAACACAGCGCCCTTTTTCCCAATTAATGCTTTGTCCGCATCCGGGCCGGCGTCTACAATTTCCCCCCCGAATTCGTGGCCAATGGTAAGGGGGTATTTCTGTTTACTGGTCCCCAGTTCGTATATCCGGGGCAGGTCAGAGCCGCAAATCCCGCAGGCGGAAATTTTAACCAGGAGCTCTTCCCCCCTGCATTGGGGAAGCGGGACATCTACAGTCCTAAAATCACCTATGGCGAATTCCTGCGCCGCTTTCATCATTTTACCAGAGTTGCTACATTGACGGTTTTTGACGCGGGGATTATCTGGACTTCTACCTTGGAACCGGCAGCCATAAACTCCTTAAAAATCTGCCGTTCCGCATCGCTTGCCGAAACGTTCTGGAACAGTTTCTTGCGCCCGGCTGTCATGCCCATGCCGCCAATATTTATCTTTTCGAATTTAATGCCCTGTTCTGCCATTTTCTTTAAGGTAAGGGGTTCCTTAACAATCATCATTGTGGGTTTTTTTAGCCCGCTTTTCAGGATCCCCGCCGCATCATCAACGCTTTTTATATCTATGCTTATACCGGAAGGAACCAGCATTTTAAACATATCCAGCATAAACTGATCCTTGCTGGTCTTGTCGTCAACAACAAGTATATGGGAAACCTTGGGGTATACATGAAGCCAGGATGCAACCACCTGTCCATGTATAAGCCTGTCATCGATCCTAACAAATTCCAAATTATTCATGCCGGCTCTCCTGTAAAATAAATTCCATTATTTCATTTTGACCTGTTTTTAAAAGTAGATCAACAAGTTCTGCCAAAGTTGTTGTTTCTTCCCGTTCAACAGCAGCAGCCATAACCATGGGGAGGTTCATCCCCGTAATGACCCGTATATTGCGCTCCATGCTCAGCCGGACCACATTATTGTTGGGGGTGCCGCCATATAGATCGACCAGGGCGATAATCCCGTCCCCGGTATCAATTTCTTCTGCTTTTTCCCGTAATTTATTGTAAAAATTTTCCGGAGCTTCCCCGTACTGTATTCCAACACAGGCAAATTGCCCGGGAACCCCTACAAGCATATCTACACATTCAAGCATCGACTGTGCCAGATTGCCATGGGACACTACCAAAACTCCAACCATATTAATTCCTTTGGGTAAGGCTTGGCTGCCCACAAAGCGGGGCTGTCCAAGAAGTTGGTTACTTCTCGGCCAGCCCTTGGATTTTCTTCCGTTTCGTTGGAACCGTACCAAAAAGATGCATTTAAGAAAGGGTCCGA
>Ga0082212_10000685_pt1 | contig 49289 bp, 41 predicted proteins | sample TergutNt197P3_FD_71548 | JGI IMG/M metagenome (GOLD analysis project Ga0082212, IMG submission 71548) | Neocapritermes taracua P3 segment gut microbial communities from Petit-Saut dam, French Guiana - Nt197 P3 | ecosystem: Host-associated > Arthropoda: Insects > Digestive system > Gut ... | reverse complement strand
AATGATGAACTGCGTATTGAATCAGGCAAATTAAAACAGATAATTGACGAAAGGGTAAAACCGGAAGAAGACGAAATAGCTGAATTAAAAGCAAGAGCTGAAGAAGTTGATATTCAGGAAAGTGAAAAGACTTATGAAAAAATTGACAGGCTGGAAGAAAAAATTGATGAAAAAATAGAGCAGGTTTTAAACGAAGTTCTTCCTGTAGCGTTTGCCCTTGTTAAAGAAACAGCCCGACGGTTTACCGAAAACGATACCGTTGAGGTAACAGCGACCAATTTCGACCGCGATTTGGCCACTACGCGCGAAAGCATAAAAATTTCGGGCGACAAGGCAATTTGGAAAAACAAATGGATAGCCGGCGGAAATGAAATAACCTGGAACATGGTACATTACGATGTACAGCTTATCGGCGGAATTGTACTGCACCAGGGTAAAATTTCTGAAATGGCTACCGGCGAAGGTAAAACCCTTGTGGCTACTTTGCCTGTATTCTTAAATGCCCTTGCCCGCCGCGGCGTTCATGTAGTTACGGTTAACGATTATCTCTCGAAACGCGATGCCGAGTGGATGGGGCCAATTTACGAATTTCATGGCCTTTTGGTTGATTGTATTGACAAACACAGCCCAAATTCGGAAGCTCGCAGAAAAGCCTATAATGCCGATATTACCTTCGGTACGAACAACGAATTTGGTTTCGACTACCTCAGGGACAACATGGCTATTAACCCCGAAGATTTGGTACAGCGCAAGCACCATTATGCCATTGTTGACGAAGTTGACTCGGTTTTGGTTGACGATGCGCGTACCCCTTTAATTATTTCGGGCCCTGTGCCCAAAGGCGAAAATCAGCAGTTCGAGGAACTGAAAGTATATGTTGAACGGCTACACAAAGCTCAACGCGATTTTGTAAACAAAGTTTTTAATGAAGCCAAGCGTTTGCTTACCAAAGAAAATGCCACCGACGATGAGAAAAAAGAAGGCGGGGTTTTATTGCTGCGCGCTCACAAAGGGCTGCCCAAAAACAGCTCGTTAATTAAATTCCTGAGCGAGGAAGGAATGAAAGCCATTCTTCACAAAACGGAGAATTTATATATGCAGGATAACAACAAAAACATGCATATTATAACCGACCCGCTTTATTTTATTATTGAAGAAAAAAATAATTCGGTGGAATTAACCGATGTGGGTATTGATTTGATATCTGCAGGTATGGATGATCCCGAATTTTTTGTATTACCCGATATGGGCGCCAAAATGGCCGACCTTGAAAACTCAGGGTTGCCGCACGAGGAAGTCATCGAAAAGAAAGATATTTTACTGCAGGATTATTCGGTTAAGTCGGAAAGGGTACATACCATTAACCAGCTGCTGAAAGCATATACCATGTTTGAAAAAGACATGGAATATGTTGTTATCGACAATAAAGTTAAAATTGTTGATGAACAAACAGGTCGTATAATGGAAGGCCGCCGATATTCAGACGGACTGCACCAGGCCATTGAAGCCAAGGAAAGGGTTAAGGTGGAGGCAGCCACTCAAACATTTGCAACCATTACACTTCAAAATTATTTCAGAATGTACCACAAACTTGCCGGTATGACAGGTACTGCCGAAACCGAAGCGGGCGAATTCTGGGATATTTATAAACTTGAGGTGGTGGTAATTCCAACAAACCGGCCTATTGTTCGTAACGACCGCGAAGACTTGGTATATAAAACAAAACGTGAAAAATACAATGCCGTTATCGACGAAATTTTAGCCCTTCACAAACAGGGAAGGCCTTCGCTGGTAGGTACCACTTCGGTCGAAATTTCGGAATTACTAAGCAGGATGCTTAAAATAAGGGGCATCAATCACAACGTGCTGAATGCCAAACTGCATGCGCGCGAAGCTGACATTGTTGCCGAAGCCGGCCGTAAGGGAATGGTTACCATTGCTACCAACATGGCAGGTCGCGGTACCGACATTAAACTTACCGAAGAAGTTAGAGAAGCCGGAGGGCTTGCTATTATCGGTACCGAACGCCATGATTCAAGGCGTGTTGACAGACAGTTGCGTGGGCGTGCCGGACGACAGGGAGATCCCGGTTCTTCGCAGTTTTACATCTCTCTGGAAGACGACCTGATGCGTTTGTTCGGTTCCGACCGTATTTCAGGCATTATGGATCGCCTTGGGCTGAAAGAAGGTGATGTTATTCAGCATTCCATGATTTCAAAATCAATTGAAAGGGCGCAGAAAAAAGTTGAGGAAAACAACTTCGGCATTCGTAAACGGCTTTTGGAATACGACGATGTGATGAACTCGCAGCGCGAGGTGATTTATAAAAGGCGCAGGCATGCACTTCATGGCGAACGCCTTGAGGTAGATATATTGAATATGATGTTTGACCTTGTGGAAAATCTGGTTAACGAATATCATGGTTCTGCCGACCTGTTTGAAGAATTTAATCTTGAACTCATGCGCTTGCTGTCGCTCGAATCACCTATAAATGAGGAGGAATTCAAAAAGCTAAGCGCATCTGAAACTGCTGACAGGATTTACGAAAAAATGATTGCCAATTACAACCGGAAAGTAGATATTATTTCTAAACAGGCTTATCCGGTAATTAAAAATGTTTACGAAGCCAGAGGCAAGCAGTATCACAATATTGTTGTTCCGTTTTCGGATGGTAAAAGGATTTTTCAGATAATTTGCAATCTCGAAAAAGCGTATTTGAATAAAGGTAAGGAATTAGTAAAATCATACCAGAAACAAATAGTTCTGAACACCATCGACGAGGCATGGAAAGAACAGCTGCGCGAGATGGACGACCTGAAACAATCGGTTCAGAATGCTTCATACGAACAAAAAGATCCTTTGCTAATTTACAAATTTGAATCGTTTAACCTTTTTAAACAGATGGTTAACAAGGTGAATAAAGATGTGGTTTCAACTCTTATAAAAGGTTATATCCCGATTCAAAGCCCTGAGCAGGTTCGCGAGGCCGAAGCCCGTAAGCGTACTGATATGAGTCGGTATAAAACACAAAAATCAGATATGCCGGGAGTTGAAAACCCAATGGCAGGAGCAAACACCCAAACACAGGAAAGGGCAAAACCCCAGCCTGTAAAAGTTGAAAAAAAGGTAGGGCGCAACGACCCCTGCCCGTGCGGAAGCGGTAAAAAATACAAACAATGCCATGGTAAAGGCATGGAATAATTATAAAAAACTTTAGCTATGAGTAATATTTTAGGTTATATTTATTGGGATCCAAACCCAGATATATTTTATATTGGTAATTTATCTGTAAGGTGGTACGGACTGCTTTTTGCCGGTGGTTTGCTAATTGGCTATTACATTGGCGAATGGATGTTAAAATCGGAAGGCGTAAAACAAAAATGGATTGAAAGCCTTTTCGTATATATATTAATTGCAACTGTTGTTGGGGCAAGGTTAGGGCATGTGTTTTTTTACGGGCCATATTTTGACCATGTAGAGACAGGTCTCTATGGCAATGAATATTTAGTACGGGGATACTTGAGCCATCCATTAGATATATTTAAAGTATGGCAGGGAGGGCTTGCCAGCCACGGAGGCACCATTGGCATTATAATTGCCCTGTATATCCATTCGCGTTTAATTACAAAACGTACCGTACTTTGGTCACTCGACCGCATAGCTGTACCCACCGCGTTGGTTGGTTCCATGATTAGAATGGGGAATCTCATGAACTCCGAAGTTTACGGCGTTAAAACCACACTGCCCTGGGGTTTTGTTTTCAGCCTTAACGGAGAGGCGCTGCCAAAGCATCCTACGCAAATTTATGAGGCGCTTGCTTACCTTATTTCCTTTGTTTGGCTGATGTTTCTGTATAAAAAGACAACAGCAAAAAACCGTCCCGGACTTTTACTCGGCGCATTTTTTATTTTAATTTTTACAGCCCGCTTTTTTATTGAGTTCATAAAAGAAGATCAGGAACTGTTTGAAGCAAATATGGTACTAAACATGGGGCAGTGGCTCAGCATACCATTTATTATTGCCGGAATATTTTTAGTTGTGAGGGCAAAAGTACTGCCTGAGAAAATATTCAATAACAAATAGTCATTGTTCAATTGCTCTGTGATTCCGGTACGATGTCGTATTAGGGGTGCGGTTTTTTGTAACTGCCTCAAAATTTTAAAATATGGCTAAGAAGAGAATAAACGTGGTTACAATGGGCTGTTCGAAAAATCTTGTCGATTCGGAAGTTTTGCTGAACCAGCTCGAACGCGGTAAATTTGAAGTGCTGCACGATTCTTGCGAATCGAATTTCGATGCCGTGTTTATTAATACATGCGGTTTTATCCACGATGCCAAGCAGGAATCCATCGATATGATTCTTAGTTACGTGGAAGCCAAAAAACGAGGAGACATCACTAAACTATATGTTATTGGCTGTTTGCCGGAACGTTATCGTAAAGATTTGGAAAAGGAAATTCCTGAAGTTGACCGTTATTTTGGAAAATTCGAACTGAAAGCGATGGTGAATGAACTGAAAGTAACTTACCGTCCTGAATATATCTACGAACGAAAAATAACTACGCCATCGCATTTTGCTTACTTGAAAATTTCGGAGGGCTGTAGCCGTTCGTGTTCATTTTGTGCTATTCCGATGATGACCGGCCGGCACAAATCGAGAACTATTGAGGATTTGATCATTGAAGCCCGTTACCTTGCAAAAAAAGGGGTGAAAGAAATTCTTTTAGTTGCCCAGGATTTATCGTATTACGGCATTGACATTTACGGGAAAAACCACCTGGCTGAACTTATTGAAAAAATTTCGGAAATTAACGGCATAGAATGGATTCGCCTGCATTATTTGTATCCGGCAAAATTTCCGTTCGAAATTTTACCTGTAATGCGCGAAAACCCGAAAGTATGCAAGTATGTTGACATACCGTTGCAACATATATCAAACACAGTGTTGAAAAATATGCTGCGCCATGTTTCGCGCGAAGAAACCGAAACACTTATCAAAAAAATTAAAGAAGAAGTTCCGGGAGTTATTATCCGCACCACTATGATTGTTGGTTTCCCCGGAGAAACGGAGCAGGATTTTGAGGAACTGAAGCAGTTTGTCAGAGAAACAAAATTCGAGCGCTTGGGTATATTCTCATATTCTCACGAAGAAGGAACCTATGCGTCGAAAAAGTTTGACGATAATATACCGGACAAAATTAAACAAGTCCGCGCCGACGAAATTATGGAAATACAGCGACAAATTTCGGCCGAATTGAACCGGCAAAAAAAAGGACAAGTATTTAAAGTAATTGTTGACCGTAAAGAGGGTAATTTTTTTATTGGCCGTACCGAATTCGACTCGCCCGAAGTTGACGGCGAAGTCCTTATTTCTTCAGACTTTGAACTAAATAAAGGCGAATTTGTAAACGTTAAAATTACCGGAACCGAAGATTACGATTTGTTTGGAGAGGTAGAATAAAAGAAAATTGGCATTTATTTTGTTAACATGAAATAAAACATGGAGTAAAAATGATGAAGAATATATAGAAAGTAATTATTTTTATGTTTTAAATAATGTGTTTGAATTCAATAAGACAACAATATAAGTAAATAAAGTAAAACGTGACTAAAAACTCATAAGTATGAAAAAATTAAATTTATTATTACTATTAACTGTTATTTCGGTTTTGGCTTATGCACAGTCCGATTTAATTGCTCCCGGTGCCGAGCTTGTCAGAATCACTGGTTTTAGTTCTGCAGAAGGGCCTGCTGTTGACAAAGACGGCAAGATATATTTTTCCGACCAAAACAACGACCGTATTTATATTTGGGAAGAAGACAAAGGATGTACGCTGTGGTTAGAAGGAACATCCCGCGCAAATGGGATGATGTTCGATAAACATGGACGGCTTATAGCCTGCACGGAATTGAACAACGAGCTGGGTTATTTCGATGAAAATAAAGAATACCACGTTATTGCCAGCGGTTACAATGGCAAACTTTTAAATGCCCCCAACGATGTGTGGGTTACAGAAAATGACGAGTATTATTTTACTGACCCGTACTGGAAACGCGACTTTTGGCCGGATGAAAGAACAGAAGAACAGGATGTAAAAGGTGTGTATTTTGTGAACAAACAAGGCGAAATTAAACGCGTTATCGACGATTTCAGAGTACCTAACGGTATATATGGCGACCCCGATGGGAAAACACTTTTTGTTGCCGATATGGGCGACAGACAAGGCGGCAGGCAAACATGGAAATATACCATGCAGCCCAATGGAGATTTAACCGACAAAACTTTTTATGCGCCAAGCGGTTCGGATGGAATGACCATGGATAACCGCGGAAATATTTATCTTACCAGCAGAAGAGTTTTGGTTTATTCACCCGAGGGAGAATTGATCCATGAAATTACTGTTCCTGAATCGCCAACCAATGTTACTTTTGGCGGAAAAGACCGCGACGTTCTTTTTATTACAGCATGGACATCGGTTTATACCCTGAAAATGAACGTAAAAGGCATTCTATAAGATATTCCCTACTTTCTGCTTAATAAAAAACCATTAAACTGTTGTAAAATAAATTATGTAACAGTTTAATGGTTTTTGTTTTTTGTGACTCAGCTGGGATTCGAACCCAGGACCCCATCCTTAAAAGGGATGTGCTCTACCTGCTGAGCTACTGAGTCATCCTCTTGCGGCGCCTTTGTTTCTCAAAGGCGGGTGCAAAAGTAATATTTATTTTTATCTACACAAACATGTTTCTGTTTTTTAAGGAAAAAGTAGGTTTTTTTACTTTTAAATAAATTCCGTCGTAAATAAGTTCAGATATTAACTTAATTTGCTGTAATTTCATCCGAAATTTAAGTTACCCGTTATGGTACCAGAAGAATTTCTCCATTATGTTTGGGAGCAACAGCTTTTTTACAGTGAAAACCTCAAAACTGCTGCCGGCGAAGACCTTGAAATTATAAGCACAGGGAAAAGAAATCCTGACTCAGGGCCTGATTTTTTCAACGCCAAAGTAAAAATAGACCAGACAATTTGGGCGGGAAATGTGGAAGTACATAAAAAATCATCGGACTGGCAGTTACACAACCATAACATTAATAAGGCTTACGATTCCGTTATTTTGCATGTAGTAGAGAAAAACGACCAACCTGTTTTTCGCACCACCGGCGATGAAATCTCTGTTTTTTGTTTGAAATATCCCGATCATATTCAACAAAATTACCAGCAGCTTTTAGATTCAAAAACATGGATAGCCTGCCAAAATCAGTTTCATAAAATAAACCCGGTAATATTACAATTGGGTTTTAACCGACTGATGATTGAGCGTTTGGAAGCCAAAACAAGTGAAATAATGACACGCCTCCACCAAAACAATAACGACTGGAACGAAACTTTTTATAATGTGCTTGCCCGTATGTTTGGGTTTAAAGTGAACAGCTTTCCATTTGAAATGCTGGCTAAATCGCTACCACTGCAAATACTTGCCAAACACAGGAACAGCATTTTCCAGCTTGAAGCGCTTTTTTTTGGCAACTCAGGGCTGCTTAACCAACAATTGATTGGCGACGATTATTACCTGAAATTGCGCGAAGAATATTCGTTCCTCCATAAAAAATATAAATTATCAGGATTGGAGGGGCATTTATGGAAATTTATGCGTCTGCGGCCGGTAAATTTTCCTACTGTACGTATTTCGCAAATGGCTGCACTGGTACACCGTTCACACAGTTTGTTTTCAAAAATAACGGAAACAGAATCGATAGATGAGATGAAGCAATTTTTCGATGTAAAAGCTTCGGAATACTGGAATTCTCATTACAATTTTAATAAAATAACGACCAGGCATTCGGAGAAAAAACTTGGTGATAGTTCAATAAATTCAATAATCATAAACGTTGTTATTCCGTTTCTTTTTGTTTTTGGTGAAGCACATGACAAAAATTATCTGAAAAATCGCGCACTCGATTTTCTTGAAAAGCTTCCGGCTGAAAAAAATTCTATCGTAAACGGGTGGGAAAAGCTTGGAATTGAATGCCGATCGGCTTTTGAATCGCAGGCTTTGATTCAGCTTAAAAACTTGTATTGTGATAAGAAAAAATGCCTAAATTGCCAGATAGGAGTAAAACTTATAAAAATAAAACCATAGGTTTGTAATTCTTAAAAGTATGCTTAAATAAGGAACAGAAAACAATGCTTGCGGTTAAGCATTAGAAAATTGAAAAATAAATTGTATCTTTACAATTTTGATAGAAAATAGAAGACTGAATGAAAGAAAAAGTAATAGATAAAGCAACGAGCGACAAAATAAGTTTCATGACTTATATTGTACCTGAGTTTGCGGCAGCATACAAAATGAAAGTCCAGGATGCTTATTTCTATCTAAAAAAGTATGGCGCCTTGGATTTTCTCAATGAGCACTGGTGGGCATTGCATACCGACAATGTACTTTACACTCTTGACGATTTGTATGAAGTTTGTCACGCAAATGGAGGTTTAAGATGAATGTTTATCACGGAAGTTTTACTGTAATTGAAGAAATAGATCTTTCAAAAGCAATTCCCAACAAAGATTTTGGAAAGGGGTTTTATGTTACCAAATTTCGCCAACATGCTGAGAGCTGGGCAAATATTATTGGCAGAAAACATAAAACCAAAGGAGTTGTAACCGAGTTTATTTTTTATGATACGGAATTTACGGAAAGACTTTGCAGGGTTAAACACTTTGATGATTATGATGAAGCATGGTTGGATTTTGTAGTTGAAAATCGCAATCCGTTTAGTAAAATGCACGAATACGATATTGTAGAAGGTCCTGTTGCGAATGATAAAGTGCAAAACAGAATTGGTAATTATTTAGACGGACTGATTAGCAAATCTGATTTTCTTGAAGAATTGAAATGGCATGAAAACACTCACCAAATTTGTTTTTGTACGCTTAAATCGTTGCTGACCCTGCAACGAACAGATAGAAAACAGTTCTCTTTATTGTCCCGTATTGGAGAGCCAATAGTTGAAAGGTTAGTAACCGATTTTAATCTTGACGAACAAACAGCGACAGATAAATTTTTCACTTCTAACGTTTTTGCCGAACTTGACGATAAAAAAAGTAACCTTTACAAAAAGGATTGGACAGAAGTATATAAATTATTGTTAGACGAATTAAAATTGCAAACATGATACAAAGAAAACCTGCAAAGTTGTTAGAGCAGGGGGGAAAAGAAAAATATGACAGATTTAGAAAACAAGCATTACCCGAATGTAAGACAAAGTTTCGGGATTACAGGGATAATGATATTAGCGTCGATATTATTTACCCCGTTGAATATTATTCTTAGCAAATTCATTGACGGAGAAACATCACAGTTTATTTACTATTTATTTGCTATTGGTATCACATTTTGGATTGTGTATTCAATAAGAAAACGTAAAACGAACAGTGTTACGTTTAATTTTAAAATTGACAATAAGCGAATAATTCCATTTGTGATTATTGGAGCAATTGCATTACTTTTGGGCATTATAAGTCCAATAAGTGCCTTAATTCCTATGCCTGAGTTGATTAAAAAAGAATTTGCTAGCTTAGGTAACCAAACCGGTCTTTCCTCGTTCTTACTCATGGTTATTACTGCACCTATTTTAGAAGAGTTGATATTTCGTGGGATTATGCTCGATGGATTACTAAAAAATTATTCGCCAGTAAAATCCATATTGATTTCGAGTTTACTATTTGGTTTAGTTCACTTAAATCCATGGCAATTTGTTGCCGGTCTTTTTCTTGGAGCATTTATTGGTTGGATTTACTATAAAACTAAAAGTTTGAGCTTTGCAATAATAATTCATGCAACAGTAAATTCGACTGGATATCTAACGAGGTGTTTTTACGATTTTGATTATTCATCTATGAACAAAACATTAGTGGAAAGTTACGGAGGTATTTTAAATTTAGTTTTTGCAATCGCTGGTTTTATATCAATTTTTGCAATATCCACTTATTATTTAAAGAAAGAATTTAAGAAAATAATATAAATATCAAGCAGTTTGGCACAACGGCGGCAGTAGCCCTAAAGACAGCTTTTTGTGAATTTGTAAGTGCATTGCCCATCTGAATCTTTATGACCCCGCCTTCATAAAGCCGTCAACACGATAAAAGTAAAAAAATAAAAAAAACAAAATAATGGCAAATAAAAAAGTAACATACAATGAGGCAATTTCAGAAATTGAGGAAATTATTGAAAAAATTGAAAATGAAGAACTTAATGTGGATGAGTTAGCAGAAAAAGTAAAACGTGTTTCTGCATTACTGAAAATTTGCAGAGAAAAACTGCAAAGCACCAATGAACAGGTGGAGCAGATATTAAAGGAAATGGAAGATTAAAAAACTGTATGTACACAAAAGAACAGGTAGCAAAAACTATCGATCATGCGGTACTGAAGCCCGATAATACAGTAGCCGACCTTGAAAAAAATGCAAAAATGTGTATTGAACACAGGGTGTTTAGTATGTGTGTAAAACCCTGTGACATAAAGATAGCGGCGAAACTTTTAAAAGACAGCGGCGTAAAAATTTCGTGTGTTTTAAGTTTTCCGCACGGAGCCGATACTACACCGGTTAAGGCTTTTCAGGCAAAACAGGCAATTGAAGACGGCACGGACGAAATTGACATGGTGATGAACATAGGGCGTTTTTTGTCGGGCGATTACGAATATGTTTTGAACGATATAAAAGCTGTGGTTGAGGTGGCACATGCTAATGGTGTTTTGGTAAAAGTAATTCAGGAAAGCGGCTTTTTAACTCCGGAACAAATTGCTAAAGCCTGTGAGCTGTCGTATGAGGCGGGCGCCGATTTTGTAAAAACATCTACAGGTTTTGGGCCGGGTGGCGCTAAACCCGAATATATAGACATTATGGTAAAAACCGTTGGCGGAAAAATGAAAATAAAACCATCGGGCGGTATTCGCGAGTGGGAAACTGCGGTTGCTTTTCTGGAACAGGGTGCCGACCGTTTGGGAACCGGTGCAACCGAAGCTATTTTAAACGGAGAAAAAGCGGAGGAAAATTATTAATGAGCTGGTTTAAAATTAAACCTAACGCTAATTAATGCAGCGCACCATTCGTGATTTCCCGTTTATATCTTTTCTTATTTCAACATTACTGAACCCTGATTCAATAAGCAAACTTTCAACTTCTGATGCCAATGCTTCATTAATTTCGAAAAACATAAATCCGTTCTTTTTTAGATGTTTTTTTGCAAAATCGGCAATGGTACTGTAAAAAATCAACGGTTCGACATCAGTAACAAAAAGAGCGGCTGAAGGTTCGTAATTTAAAACATTTGGCTCCATTTTAACTTTTTCCTGTTCCATTACATACGGTGGGTTGCTGACAATAACATCGAATTTTTCCCATTTTAATATTTCCCGGTCAAAAATATCGGCTTTAATAAAACGAATGTCCAAGTTATTTTGAATTGCATTTTTTTCTGCTGTCTGCAAAGCTTCTGCCGAAATATCAACAGCGGTTACTCCTGCTTCGGGCATTTTACTTTTCAAAGCCAGGGCAATACAGCCGCTTCCTGTGCCAATATCTATGATGTCGGGAAATTGTGCAATTTCAGAATTTAAAACCCAGTGAACTAATTCTTCCGTTTCAGGGCGCGGTATCAGCACCGAAGGGTTAACGCTTAATTTCAATCCATAAAATTCGGTTTCGCCCAAAATGTACTGAACAGGCTCAAATTTTTTCAGCCGTTCTACAAGCAATTTAATTTCAGCTCTTTCATCATCTCCGCTTTTTTCATCATTGCGCATTAAAAACTGCGTGTAACCAAACCCATAAATGTGCTCAATAATCAAACGGATGAACCCCTGTATTTCTATTTTTGGGTATAATTCCTGTAATTCTTTTTCAATATATTGAATAACCGCCCGCATTGTATTACTTTTACCTCAGCAAATTTAGTTTTTTCGGCGGAATGTGTAACAAAGAAAAATACATGAAACGCTGTCTTGAACTGGCGCGATTTGGCGCCGGTAAAGTGGCGCCAAACCCAATGGTAGGCTGCGTTATAATTTTTAATGAGAAAATTATAGGCGAGGGTTTCTATCGGAGCTATGGTGAAACTCATGCGGAAGTTAACGCAATAAATTCGGTTAAAAACCATGAACTTTTGAAAAAAAGTACCCTTTTTGTAACGCTCGAACCATGTGCTCATTTTGGGTTAACACCGCCATGCTCCGATTTAATTATTGAAAAACAAATTCCGAAAGTGGTAATCGGCGCTGTCGATTCGTTTGCAGCAGTTGCCGGAAAAGGAATTGAAAAACTGAAAAAAGCCGGTATTAATGTCGAAGTTGGGGTTCTGGAAAAGGAATGCCGAGAGTTAAACAAACGTTTTTTTACTTTTCATGAAAAAGGAAGGCCGTACATTATCTTAAAATGGGCGCAAACACAAGACAATTTTATTGATATAGAACGCTCTCCTGAAAATTACGGCGAGCCTACATGGATATCCGGCGATTTGGCGTTGCGCCTTGTTCATAAAATACGATCGGAAGAAAACGCAATTTTGGTTGGCAGGGAAACTGCAAAAAAAGACAATCCCGCGCTCACTGTTCGCCACTGGACAGGCAAAAATCCGCTGAGGTTAGTAATCGACCGCCAGCTGCAGCTTCAGGAAAGCTTAAAGCTTTTCGATGGCTCGGAAAAAACAATAATTTTCAATGCCATCAAAAATGAAGATAAAGAAAACCTTCGCCACATTAAAACCGACAGTACTAAAAACACAATTCCGCAAATTCTTAACGAATTACACCGACAAAATATTTTATCGGTAATTGTTGAGGGTGGCAGGCAACTGCTTGAAAGTTTTATTGAACTTGAGCTATGGGACGAGGCATATATTTTTGTCGGTTCTAAATTTTTCGGATCGGGAGTGCAGGCTCCAAAACTAAAGGGGAAACTAATTGCCTCGGAACACTTAGACAACGACCGGCTGTTTGTGTTTGTACCCTGCTAAAATTTGTTTCTTTAAATTTTTATCACTGAATTTTCATTAGAAAATATGTTTGAAATGTTTTTTCCTGCTAATTTTAAACATTTTTACAACGCTTGTATTTTGGTTCAATATGATTGAATGGAGTGTATTTTGGCAAATTTTCTCATTAGTATTGCTGGTTACGGCAATACCTGTGAGCATCATGATTATTCTTGAAAAACGGTCGCCTTACAAAACGGCAGCATGGGTTTTGGTACTAATACTTGTACCTGTTTTTGGCGTGATATTTTACTTGATTTTCGGGCAGGAATACCGGAAACAAAAACTTTTTTCACGATCGGGAATTAAAAGTCTTGGAAAAATAAGAAACTTGTCGTTAAAACAACTACGCCAAATTAGAACAAAAAGCAATGTTATTCACGATAAGGAAAACATAATCAGGCTGTTGCTGAACAATTCCAACTCCCTGCTAACCACCGGAAACGAAGTAAAAATACTGGAAGGCGGGAAAAACACGTTCGAGGCAATTTTCGAGGCTATAAAAAATGCTGCACACCATATTCATCTCGAATACTATATTTTTTCGGACGACAAAATCGGCAACCGTCTAAAAGATTTGCTTATCGAAAAAAGCCTTCAGGGAGTTGAAGTGCGTATTATTATAGATGATGTGGGAAGCTGGGGGTTGAAACAAAAATTTATAAGTGAACTCAGACTAAACGGGATCGAAATTTATCCGTTTATGGAAGTGCGTTTCCCAAGGCTCACTTCGCAGGTAAATTTTAGAAATCACCGCAAAATACTTATTGTTGACGGAATAATCGGTTTTACCGGCGGGATAAACATTGCAGACCGTTATATTGAAGGCATAAAAAAAATTGGCCCATGGCGCGACATTCATCTTCAGATTACAGGTGACGCTGTGGCATGTATGCAGGTGGTTTTTGCTGCCGACTGGTATTTCTGTATCAACGAAAACCTCGCGGGAGTCAAATATTTCAAGCCTTTTACCGAAAACACCGGAACAGCAGTGCAAATATCGGCAAGCGGCCCTGACTCCGACTGGGAAAGTATATCTCAGGCGTTTTTTGCAGCCATTGCCAATGCACGCAAAAAAGTTTATATAGTAACGCCTTACCTGATGCCGCCTCCCGATATTTTATCGGCCTTAAAAGTTGCCGCCCTGAGCAGTATCGATGTCCGCATTATTATTCCCCGCCGATCGGATGCGCTGATTCCGCGATGGAGTTCGTTTTCGTATGTCAGCGAGTTGCTGGAAGCCGGTGTAAAAATGTATTTTTACGAAACCGGATTTATTCACAGCAAATACATAATTGTTGACGATGCTTTTGCAACAGTTGGAACAACTAACCTCGATTTCAGAAGCTTAGAAACCAACTTTGAAATAAATGCCTTTATTTACGATGTTGGCTTTACCGCACGGCTGGAAGCTATTTTTATGACCGACCTGCAAAACAGCAGGGAAATATTACGGAGCCACTGGGAAAAACGTCCGTGGCACAAAAAATTCAGAGAGTCGATGGCTCACATAGTGAGCCCATTATTGTAGCGTTTTCCATTGAAAAGTAATAATCACAACGCTTTGTATTACTTCAAATAGCTACACCAAAATAAGGTTATAAGTTCAAAATTTTTCCCTATTTTTGCTACAGCCTTGAAGTATTTGATTGACTGTTAATAAATTATAAGATGGCCGAATAATAAAAGGCAACGGATAAGTAATGAGCAAAGTGCTTAGATACACTTCGTTTCCCATGTTTTCAAATAACTCTTATAATCCAAATTATAGTTTAGTTGAATCTGCCACTTCTCAAAGCGGACGGCACGTTGCGTGTCATTTTGCAAGAGAGCATACCAAAACTTAACGGACTATAATAAAAAACAGAAAAATATTTTCAAATAAAAGTTTACTTTTAATGAAACATTTGTATCTTTGCTGCGTTAATGAAATTATATGGATAGGCGATTTGAAGTTGAATTTTTAGAGGAAGTCATGGTGTTTTTGCGAAGTTTAGACGTTAGACATTACAAAAAAATACTTTACAATATTGGTAAAGCACAAGTAGAAAATGACCCCGAACTTTTTAAAAAACTAACTGACGATATTTGGGAATTTAGAACCTTGTATCAAGGTTTGCGTTACAGGCTACTTGCTTTTTGGGACAAAACTTCAGTTACAAAAACGCTGGTAATTGCCACACATGGATTTATTAAAAAGCGAAGTAAAATTCCCGAACAGGAAATTAAAAAAGCCATTCAAAGCAGAGTCGAATATTTTGAATTGAAACAATCAAAAAACAGATAAAAAAGATGAAAACTTACACATTTGACGCAGTAAAAGACGAACTCATAGGGGAAATAGGTACTCCTGAACGAGACCTCTTTGAGTACGAACTTCAAATGGATTTGGTAGGCAGAGCAATTAAACAGACACGCAAGGAACGCAATCTGACACAGGAAGAATTGGGAAAACTCATAGGAGTTCAAAAAGCCCAAATCTCGCGGCTTGAAAATAAGACAAGTAATGTGACAATGGATACCTTGTTGAGAGTTTTTACCGCATTAGAGGCAAGAGTGAAACTACAAGTTGAATTACCCAATGTTAATGTAAGTGTTGGATAATAAAAAAACCACACAACGAGCGATTTTGCGAAATGGCGGATAACTTAACAATCCGAGTGTTGGCGGGTACGAAAACCGTCAGTGGTAGTCCGAATTATAGTTTAGTTGAAACCGCCACTTTGCCAAGTCACAGGATGTTGTACGTCAGCTAAAACGAATAAAACAAGGCAAGACCTATAAAACCGTCAGAGTAGGAAAAAATGATTTTAAATTAGTATAAATAAATAAAATGAAAACAGTAGATTTCAAAAACGGGTCAAATTCAAAAAAACAAATGAGTAGAGGAAATTTTCCAAGAAAGAAAAGAGCGTATTTTAACATAACGGCTATCATGATGATTGTAACTTTTGCTATGTCATCTTGCCAATCCGGCGGTAACGGCTATGTGATAAGCGGAAAAATCAATACTAAAGATTTGGAAGGCAGCAAAGTCTTCTTGCAAACTGAAAATCCAGCTGTTTTAGATTCGGCAGTTATCGAAAACAGTTCGTTTACTTTCCGAGGGCAAGCAGCCGACAATATACTCCGAGCTGTTATAACGATAGGGGATGAAGCGTTCATGTTTATTCTCGTGAATGACAAGATCATCATAGACATCAATAATGAAGATTGGAATATAAGCAGTCTGCATTACAAAAAGCATAAGAATGTTGGATATATCAATAAATATTTTGAAGAGAGTCAGATTCTTTTTGTCGAACCTTATATGCAATTAGGTACGTTGGAAGTGGAAGCAAGAGGTTTGCCGGAAGAGATAAATGCTATACAGCAAAGGAAAGAAAACATGGTATATTCATATATAGACATGTTGATTGAGGAATACGGAAAACCTGATAAAAGAGAAGGGTTATCAATAATTGTAAGCGATCTGACAAGGTTATTTGGCATAAGAGAACATCCCGAAAAGATAAGAGAATTATACATATTGATGTCCGAAAATGAAAAAAACAATTTTTACGACCAGCGTATTCAGAATTTTTTTAATCAAAATGAACATATTGCAATAGGGCAGGCTGTGGATTTCAATTTTACTGATTTCAATGGGGTCGAAGGGAAAATATCTGATTATAATGGCAAATTTATTTTCATAGATTTTTGGGCGACATGGTGCGGACCATGTCTCGCTATATATCCAACTATGGAAAATATGTTTGCGCCATATTCAGATAAGATCAAAATAATAACTGTTTCCATTGATGATAACATAGAGCAATGGAAAGCAAAAATCCCTGATTTGGATACTTCCTGGATTCATATTCATTACAAACAGGACATTGACTTGAAGAAATATTTTTTTATATCCAGCATTCCTGATAATTTGTTGTTGTCGCAAGACGGGAAGATTTTGCTCAAAAAAACCAATTTCAACAATGTAGTCGAATTACTGAAATAGACATTTAGTACAACTTTATGATAGAGATGCCTGCATACAAAAAAGTAGTTTTGCGAGGTAGCAGCAATAAGCCCACAGTAAACAGGTTGTGCGATAAAATTTTGCCACAGTTTTTTAGACCGACTTCTTAATACGCTTTCAAGCCTACTAAAACTCATCTTTAAAAAAGAAAGATTTCACGCCATAAACCCCCGGCCTGATTTTAAATACACCGCCTGCATGAGGATATTTTTTCAATTCTTCGCTGCTGGTTTCCTGCCGGGCAGTGGTAATATAAAGCGTTCCTAAATCTTCGTCGCCAAAAGCGCACGAAGTTACATTTTTAGCCGGTACTTTAATTTTTCGAAGCAGTTTGCCTGTTTCGGGGTTCCAGCATGTAACGGCTGCGCCGCCATAAAGGGCAACCCACAAATTGCCGTTGACATCAATTGTCATACCGTCTGGCAAACCAATTTCTGCGGGAATTTCCACTGCCACTTTACCGTTGTTTATTTCACCTGTTTCGTTATTGTAGTCGTAAACCACAACTTTTTGGGTGGGTGAATCTATGTAATACATTTTTGTATGGTCGCCCGACCACACAATACCGTTCGAAATACTCACATTTTCAAGTATCTTATGCGTTGTGCTATCAGTGTCGAGCCTGTAGAGCGCCCCCATATCCGGCTTTAAATCCAAATCCATGGTACCGGCCCAAAAACGTCCGGCCGGATCGCATTTCCCATCATTAAAGCGGTTTGTTGGAATATCTTCTTCCAGACTGGCAATTAACTTTTTTGTGCCTGTCAGCGGATCAAGACGGTAAATACCATCTTGCAGCGCAACCATTATTAATCCCGACTCAGCAGGAACAGCAGTACCAATCATCTGCCCCATAAGCATTTCCTTATTGTTCCCTGTTTTTGGGTTGTAAAAATTCAGGATTTTACCGGTAATGTCAACCCACATTAACTCTCCGGTTTTATAATTCCAAAAAGCTCCCTCGCCCAAACCGGATTTTAAATCAATAACCAATTCCATTTTATTCGATTTTTTTACAGAACACGCAGCCGCCAAAAGTACGGTTACGATAAAAAACAACAATATTTTTTTCATATTTCTTTCTATTAATGTAGGATTTAATCCCTAAATACTTTCAATCAATTTTTTCAGAATCAGCGTCATATTTGGTTCTGCCTTCATGGCTACTTCCTGCACTTGTTCGTGCGATATTTCAACAATTTCGCAGGGGACACCGCTGTCGGTTATAATTGAAATTCCAAACACTTTCATATCCATGTGACGCGCAGCAATAACCTCAGGCACAGTAGACATGCCTACCATATCGGCACCCAAAATACGAAACATTTTATATTCGGCAGGGGTTTCAAAAGTTGGCCCCGAAACGCCCACATAAACGCCTTCGTGCAGGTTAATACCGTGTTCGAGTGCAATCTGTTTGGCTTTGTTTCGCAGGCATTCGTCGTATATTTTGCTCATATCGGGGAAACGCGGCCCCAGTTCATTTAAGTTTTTGCCCCTCAGCGGATGTTCGGGAAAAAAATTAATATGGTCGCTTATGACTACGATATCGCCCACTTTTGAATCGGGATTCAGCCCCCCGCTGGCATTCGAAACAAAAAGATGTGTAAGGCCGATGTACTTAAAAACGCGCACAGGGAAAGTAACTTCTTTCATTGAGTAACCCTCGTAATAATGAAAGCGCCCCTGCATGGCCAGCACTTTTTTGCCTCCTAATTCGCCGTAAATTAAACGTCCGCTGTGCCCTTCAACCGTTGAAACAGGGAAATTAGGGATTTCGCTGTACGGGATCGATTCAATAATTTCGATTTCGTTAACCAACCCGCCCAGTCCGGTGCCGAGTATTATGCCAAATTCAGGACTGTCCTTTATTTTTTCTTTTACGAAGTTCGCGGTTACTTTTATTTTCTCCAACATAGTTTAGTATTTTTTTATTGAACAAATTATCACTGTCATTAAGGAATTTTACCTTAACCGGAAGATAATACAGCGATTTCTTAAATTCCTCCGGCAAGTTACCGATACTTTTAAAATGCATTGTATCTTTTTCGGTTGTAACTATTATTTTCTTCTCCGATTTTATATTTTCAAACTTGCTAAACATTGCGTTTATATCTTTTTCTGAATAATGATGGTGATCGGGAAACTTAAGAGTTTCAACTTGCGATGAAAATTTTTCAATGTATTTATAAATCAATACCGGCGAAGCAATTCCTGTAACTACAAGCACAGCAAAATTTTTACTGCCGAAAAAATCGTCATGCAGTTCATCACCCGAAAAAACTGGGGTTATTTTGTCGTAATCAAGCGTGGTGAAATACAGTTCCTGATATGGTTTCAGGCGTACTTCCTTTTGCATAATCCTGCGCATTATGGGGGTAATTTCACCGGAGCATTTGGTGAAAATAATTACGTTGGCCCGTTTAATTTGTTTGCTGCTCTCGCGCAGACGGCCGGCCGGTAAAAGGGTGTCTTTATTTAATTGTCGGTTATAGTCAATAAGCAAAATATTCATGCCCGGCGAAATACGTCTGTGTTGAAAAGCATCGTCGAGAATAACCACATCTGGAGTTTTTGCATTTTGAGGGCTTAGTATTTTTTCGACACCAGTTACGCGGTTTTCGCACACAGCAACAACAACTTCCTGAAATTTCTTTTTTATCTGCAATGGTTCGTCGCCAACTGTCGTTACTTTCGAATCGGCCTGCACTTCAATATAACCTTTCGTTTTTCGTTTGTAGCCACGACTTAAGGCAGCCACTTCAAATTTATCTTTCAGCAAACCGGCCAAATATTCCACATGCGGCGTTTTGCCCGTACCACCGGCTGTTATATTGCCAACCGAAATTACCGGAACGTCAAATTCTTCCGACTTCAGCAAACCTAAATCGTATAAGCGGTTCCTGATGCCTGTAATTATTCCGAATAAAATGGAAAAAGGATAAAGAATAAATTTTATCATCATCAGCAAATTTTAAAGGCATGGCTAAAATAACAAAAAAGAATGTATTACACATGGGTAGCGCATTAAAATTTTGAACAAACTGAAAAAAGAGTTATGAATACTCCGAATTATTACGGGATTAAAGCCCTGCGCTTTTTACTCATGGCAATTTTGCCCCTGAATTATAACAAAAGCATAACCGAAAAAGTAACTTATAACCCGTGCTAATCAGCAGTTGAAAATAATGTAAGAATAAAGCTGCAGCAATTTTTCCATCATGCACACCATAAAAAACCTTAAAAACATCTACTTACGTTTCAATTTATCTCAAAACAATTATCTTTGCATTTATTTATTTTCCTGACCCTTTATGACGGAAGAAAACAGCATAAGATGAAGAAATATATATTGTTTAATAATGCGTTTGGGTGGTTGAGTTTTTTAATTGCCTCGATTGTTTATATACTTACCATTGAACCAACCGCAAGTTTTTGGGATTGCGGAGAATTTATAAATACTGCATTTAAACTTCAGGTTGGACACCCACCCGGAAATCCGACTTTTATGCTAATGGGTAATTTTTTTGCTCAATTTGCGTCTGATACGACTCAGGTTGCCAAAATGGTTAATATCATGTCGGCGCTGGCAAGCGGCTTTACTATTATGTTCCTGTTTTGGACAATAACACACTTAGCCAAAAAGTTAGTAAAAATTGAAGCGGAGCCTTCAACAGGGCAAATTGTTACCATTATTGCAAGTGGTTTGATTGGTGCATTGGCTTATACTTTTTCCGATACATTTTGGTTCTCGGCAGTTGAAGGCGAAGTGTATGGAGTCTCATCGCTGTTAACAGCTATTGTATTTTGGGCAATATTGAAATGGGAAGATGCTGCAGGACAGCCATATGCCAATCGCTGGTTAATTTTTATTTTCTATATCATCGGGTTTTCTATCGGCGTTCATTTGCTTAACCTGCTGGCTATTCCGGCTATAGTTTTTGTGTATTATTTCAAAAAATATGAAATTACCCGAAAGGGATTTATCTACACATTAATTTTTTCAATCATTATTTTAGGGGGAATATTGTATGGCATTATTCCGGGGGTGATAGTTGTTGGGTCGTGGTTCGAACTGCTTTTTGTAAACTCCTTCGGAATGCCTTTTCATTCAGGCTTTTTGTTTTACCTTGCTGCGCTAACTGCGGCAATTGTGTACGGCATATTTTATACTGCAAAAAGAAACAAGGTACTGTGGAACACGGTTATTCTTATAATTGCTGTAATTTTACTGGGATATTCATCTTTTGCACTGATTGTTATCCGCTCGAAAGCGCAACCGCCAATGGATCAAAACAGCCCTAACAATATATTTGCACTGTTGGGCTATTTAAACCGCGAGCAGTATGGCGACAGCCCATTGTTTTACGGGCAGTATTATTCTGCTCCTTATGATTTGAATAAAAGATTCAGCGAAACAAAACCCGTTTATTCACAAATTGATGGTAAATATGTTGCAACCACCCGAAGATTAAAGGCCAATTATGATGACCGTTTTAAAACGCTCTTCCCAAGAATGTACAGTAATAGCGAAGACTCACATATTCGGGCTTACCAGGAATGGGGTAAAATTAAAGGTGTACGCATTCAAGTGCGAAATGAAGACGGACAAACCGAAACCATTATAAAGCCAACTTTTATTGAAAACCTTCGTTTCTTTTTTCGTTACCAGGTGGGGCACATGTATATTCGCTATTTTATGTGGAATTTTGCAGGCCGCCAGAACGATATTCAGGGGCATGAGCATGATGAAATTTTTAACGGGAACTGGATAAGCGGCATAAATTTTATCGATGAATGGCGCCTTGGCGATCAAAAAAACCTTCCGACACGTTATGCAAACAACAAAGCCCGAAACACTTACTACTTTTTTCCGCTTATACTGGGATTACTCGGAATTTTCTATCAATATAAAAAAGGAGCCGAAGGCAAAAAAGGCTTGTGGTTAGTGTTTCTTCTGTTTTTTATGACCGGCATGGCCATTGTGATTTACCTTAATCAGTACCCATATCAGCCACGTGAACGAGATTATGCCTATGCAGGTTCGTTTTACGCTTTTGCTATTTGGATTGGCATAGGTGTGATGGCGATTTCAGAATATTTGAAAAAATATTTACCTGAAACTGTTTCGGCATCGATTGCTGGAGTTAGTGCGCTGATACTGGTTCCTGTGATAATGGGCTCCCAGAACTGGGACGATCATGACCGTTCTAACCGTTACACAGCCAGAGATTTTGGTGCAAATTATCTGAAAAGCACTCAACCCAATGCGATAATTTTTACTAACGGCGACAATGATACTTTTCCGCTTTGGTACAATCAGGATGTGGAAGGTGTGAGAACCGACGTTCGCGTTTGTAACCTGAGTTATCTGCAAACCGACTGGTATATCGAACAAATGAAACGGAAAGCTTATGATTCTGACCCGGTGCCTTTTTCTATGGACATCAACCAGTACCGGCAGGGAACGCGCGATTTGGTTTACATATTCGATGATACAAGAATTACAAGAGAAACCATAGATTTAACAGAAGCAGTAAGTTTTATTGCCGACGACAATCCTGCCACCAAACTGCGGCAGGCTGACAATGCAGCTTACCTTCCTAAAAAAATTCTATCGTTTGCTGTCGACAAGGAGGCGGTTATACGAAATAAGGTTGTAAGGCCCGAAGACTACGATAAAATTGTAGATACCATAACTATTGATTTGTCTAACCGCTCGTACATCCCCAAAGATGAAATGATGATACTCGACCTGCTTGCAACAAATAACTGGGAACGGCCAATTTACTGGTCGATTACTGTAGGCAGCAGTAAATACTTGAATCTTCAGGATTATTTTCAGCTTGAAGGTTTTGCATACCGCTTGGTTCCTCTAAAAAACCCAAGCAATCCGCAAACATTGTCGTTTGGTTCGGTAGCATCCGACATTATGTACGATAACCTGATGAATAACTTCGAATACGGGAATATGAACGACCCCAATGTTTATATTGATGAAACCAATGCCCGTATGATAACCAATATACGCAACAACTTTAACCGGCTGGCCCGCACTCTTATAGAGGAAGATAAAAACGACTCGGCAATTATGGTTTTAGACCGCTGCATCGAATTAGTGCCACACGAAATAATCCAGTACGAATATTTCGCGCTCGAAATAGCAAGCAGTTATATTGCAGCCGGCGCCTTTGAAAAAGGTAAAGCCATTGTACAAAAAGCATTTGATGCTTACAGCGATGAGCTGAATTATATTTTTTCGCTTAAAAGAAGACATCTGGCAAAGCAAAGTGTTGTTGAAGAAATACAGCATAACCTTTTTTATATGCAGAGAATGGAAAATACAATGTACTTAGCCGGAGATGAAGAATTTTCAAATACAATCGACGAAACCATTCAATCGTATTACAACTTGTACTTGACGTTTTACAATTAAAACTGTCTTGAATCTAAATTCTAAAAAACTATGAGCTACAGGCCAATATTAAATTCGATTCCGCCGGTTGTTAAAAACCTCATCATTATAAACGTTCTGTTTTTTCTGGCAGCCCTTGTTTTAGAAAATATTGGTATCGATATGGTTGCTTATTTCGGTATGCATTATCCGGGTTCTCAAAAGTTTATGCTGCATCAAGTAGTAACATACATGTTTATGCACGGCGGCATTGGCCACATATTTTTTAATATGTTTGCACTGTTTATGTTTGGCCGTGTGCTTGAAAGTGTATGGGGGCCAAAACGTTTTCTTATTTACTATTTTGTTACCGGAATAGGCGCTATAGCCCTTCATACTTTTGTAAATTATATTGAAATATCTTCCATTCAAAATACAATTACTGTATTTCAAAACACACCTTCGCCTGATATTTTAGAAAGGTTTGTTAACAAAAATCTGCCAAACGCATCGGATTATGTACGCGATTTTATTATGACCTGGTACAACGACCCCGCAAACCAGGTTTATGCCGGCGAAGGGTTAAATCTTATGCACCGCATTCTCGAACTGAAAGTGAATATCCCTACAGTAGGCGCTTCGGGTGCAGTTTTCGGTATTTTGCTGGCTTTTGGGATGTTATTCCCCAATACTCAGCTTATGCTGCTGTTTCCGCCAATTCCAATCAGGGCTAAATATTTTGTAATAGGGTACGGATTAATTGAGATATATCTTGGGTTTTCTCAACCGGGCAGCAATATTGCTCACTTTGCACATTTGGGCGGAATGCTGTTTGGTTTTTTCATGATTAAATACTGGAGTAAAAATTCGAGGTCTTTTTATTAAACAATGGACATAGTAAGCGAAATAAAACAATCATTCAAAAAAGGCTCAGTTTTAACCCGGATAGTTTACGTTAACCTTGGCGTTTTTTTGTTTATTAAGCTTGCAGGTGTAGTTTTTATGCTGATTAATAAATCGTTTTCATTATCATATTGGTTAGCGCTGTCCTCTGATATGAATGCACTTTTGCACCGCCCTTATACTTTTATTACCTACATGTTTCTGCACGAAAATTTCATTCATATTCTTTTTAATTTATTAGGGTTATACTGGTTCGGCAAAATGCTGCTGTATCATTTTGAAAGCGACAAATTACTGGGGCTTTATCTGTTTGGCGGAATTTCAGGCGGAGTTTTATATGTAATTGCTTATAACTTTCTCCCTGTGTTTGCATCGGTCGATGGTATGTTGATTGGAGCTTCGGCATCGGTATATGCCATACTGGTTGCATTAGCCGTTTACAACCCTAACCGCGAAATTCACCTGTTTTTTATCGGAAAATTTGCATTGAAATACGTGGCGGCTTTTTATATTTTGCTTTCGGTGTTAAGCATTTCTTCAACTAACCCCGGAGGGAACATAGCTCACTTGGGCGGCGCTTTGTGGGGATGGTTTTATATTAGCCGCTTGCGCAGAGGCAAAAATACAGGGTTTGAAGTTATAAAATTTTTAAACAGTATTCCGGATCGATTTAAACTGAAGCCGAAAATGAAAGTAACATACAAACAGCCTCCACGCGATGATTATGAATACAACCGAAATAAAAATTTGCAGCAGGAAGAAATAAACCGTATTCTCGATAAAATTTCCCAATCGGGGTACGAAAATCTTTCAAAACAGGAAAAAGAATTGTTGTTCAGCCAAGGTAAAAAATAGTCAGTCCGTATATTTTACTTTTTTGTTGTGTGCTTCATGAATACTTGCATTCAGCTCAAAGCCAACCAGTAAAATCAGCGACATTGCATAAATCAATAAAAGTATTATCAGCAGGGTGCCAAGCGAACCGTAAACTATGTTGTAGCGGTTGAAATTGTTTATGTAATACGTAAAACCAATGATTGTGAAAATGCTTAAAACTGTTGCCAGCGTACCTCCGGCAGAAATAAAATGCCATTTGGTTTTTTGTGCAGGAGCCATGTAATATAAAAAGGAATAGGCAAAAAAGAACAGGGAAATCGTAATTACCCATTTCACAAAAATCAGAACGTAAACAGTAAATGTGTCGCGCAGCAAATCATTATTGTCTAAATAGTTTATTAATTTATGACCGCCTGTTAGCAGGCCAATGGCAACCGTAAGCAATATCGAAAGAATGAAAAGAAGCATGATTGCTGCAAGGCGCTGGCTCCACCACGATCTTTGTTTAATGCTGTAAATGGTTGCATCGAAAGCGTTCATCATGGCAACCAATCCGTTTGTCGTAAAAATGAAGGCCATAAAAAAACCAAGCGAAAGAGTGCCGCCGCTTTGTTTATTTATTATTTCTATCACTGTGTCTTCGATAGTCGAAAAAGTACTTTCAGGAACAACCTGCTGAATAAGCAAAAACAGCTCTTCCTGAAAATTTTCAATTGGTATAAAAGGTATCAGGGTAAATAAGAAAATGACGAAAGGGAAAAGCGCTACAAAAAACGAAAATGCAATTCCCGATGCCCGTGTTGTGATGGCACCATTAATTATACTCCTACCAAAAAACGATATAACATCGTAAACAGGAACTCCATCGAAAAAAGGAAGAGATACTTTTTTCGCTTTCCCAATTATTTTTTCTCCAAATACCTTGAATCGGGATAAATTCATGAATCCCAACCTCATAAAATTGTCATTGTTTATCAAACCTTAGCTGGTGAATGTATTCTTTCCCATCGCTTTGTCTCAACAAAAAGTGAACTCTGAATACTTCGCCTTTTGTGGTTTCAATTGTTCCAATTACCGATTTTGCCCCCTCTCTACTGCTTTCATGAATAATGGTAAATTTTTTTTCGGGATCAGGCACATAATTGTTAAAAAAATCGCCTACTATCCGTTGGGTTTGGGCTTTGCTGTACACGTTGTTATTTTCGAGAACAACCAGATTAACGTTTTGGCTAAAATAGCGGGAAAGAATTTTTACGTTTCCTGTTTCAAAACCTTCAATAATATCTTTGGGAATCTGCGCATTAGAGACAAATGCTGAAAACAGCAGCCCTGAAAACAAAACTGCGGTGAGGGTTATTTTTTTTATTGACACCATCTTTTTCAAATTATTAAATGCCTTTACAGCAACAAAAATTATGCAAAAACAACTTAAAAAATTTATTTTAGTGTAAATTTATAAAATTATAATTTAATTAACCGAATGAAAATTACTTTACTGGTTGTTGGAAAAACAGATAAACGTTATATGCAGGATGCTGTTGATGAGTACGCAAAGCGGCTGAAACACTATGTTCCGTTTGAGTTGGAGGTTATTCCCGACCTGAAAAATTCAAAAAATATGACATCTGAAATTCAAAAAATAAATGAAGGATATTTAATATTGAACCGAGATTTTGGTGGAAAAGAATTGCATTTATTCGACGAAGGAGGCCGGATGTTCACTTCGCGCGGGTTTGCTGCTTTTCTCGAAAAAAAAATGTTGAGCGGCATAAAAGAGTTGATTTTCGTAATAGGCGGGCCCTACGGATTTTCAAAAGAAGTTTGCGAGAAAGCAAATTCTAAAATATCTTTGTCGAAAATGACTTTTTCGCACCAAATGGCTCGAATTTTGTGCATTGAGCAAATTTACAGAGCTTTTACTATTTTAAAAGGGGAACCATATCATCACGATTAAAATGCTGCTGAAACTGAATAAATACACCTACCTCATACTTGCCGTATGTTTTTTCGTTATCGCCGCGGTGTTCGAGAACGGTTTACTGCATAAAAATCCGGAGCAGCGTTTAATTCGCGGTTTTCAGGCTAAATTGATAAAAAATGAAAAAGTTCTTGCCCGACACGTTGAAAAAATTTCCGAATTAGTTTCTTCCGACGATTATTTCAGCGATTTGCACTCTTACATCGGTGAGAAAAAATTAAAATTCGACGAGAACGGAACAGGATTTCTTGTTTTTCGAAATGGCGATCTTGAATACTGGTCTGACCGCTCTGTTTCGTTTTACGACAGTACGATACAAATTCCCAATACAAACGGGCTGATAGTCCTTCCCAACGGTTACTATCTTGCTCAAAGCGTTTCTACTGAAAAATATGACATAATCGGGCTGCAGCTTATAAAAAATAATTACCGTTACACCAACAAATATCTTAAAAACATATTTTCAAAGAATTACAAGCTGCCCATCGATTTCCACATTCTGGAAAGCAATCAGGATGGGGCTTACCCGATATATAACAGTAAAAACGAATATCTGTTTTCGGTCTTACCTGCCGGACGAATTTTATGCACACACAATCAGCTCTTTTTCCCGGGAATCATTTATTTATTAGGATTAATACTGTTGCTTTTCTACTTCAGAAGAGAATTATCAGAAAACAGTGCCCCGCTTTTCATGAAACTGTTCGTTCTGGCTGTTGTCTTGTTTATTATTTACTGGTTTCACCTTATATTTAAAATTCCGCAGGTATTTTATGCACTGCAATTTTTCAGTCCCGAAGATTTTGCTCTCGGTAACTGGCTGCCTTCTTTGGGCGACTACTTTTTGCTGTCTCTGTTTTTTTCATTTTTGATGTACAACTTTACCGGCAGCTTGAATACCGATAAAATTCATAAAAAAACTGCGATTCCGCATATCCACATTACCTGTCTTTTGTTTTTGTTTGCCGGCATCACATATTTACTGATAAATTTTTATATCGAAGAGCTTATTTCAACTCCGACAATATCATTTTCTCTGAACAAAATAACGGAAATAACAGCACAAAGCGTGCTGGGAATTTTTTCGATTAGCCTTTTGCTGTTTTCCATTTTGTATTTCGTTATAAAAGTTGGGGAACAAGCTCGGAAACATTTCAAATTTATGCTTTTGGGCGGCATTATAGTTTCGGTTTGTATTTTGATGTTATTAGTACAGTATCTGATTCTAAAAAAGGTAAATTTCCCCGTACTGCTTTTTTTCATGGTTTCCTCATTTTTATCAGTCATATTAAGTAAAAGTTATATTCACAAATTCACATTCAGTTATCTGATTATTTTTGTTTCAGTTATATCGTTTTATTCACTCTACGTTTTCTACTACTCGACCATAAAAAAGGAAAGAATATTGCAGGAATCGCTTGCTGTAACACTTGTAACTGACAGAGACCCTGCTGCCGAAATTTTTCTGTCCGAAATACAAAAACAGCTGCAGGTTGACCAGATGATTAACAGTATTATTTTGGAGGTTGACGAGGATACTCCTCAGAGGTTGGATGAATATCTTCAGCAAACCTATTTCAACAGCTATTTCAGAAAGTATCTTTTCAACAGTTATTATTGTTCGATTACCGACAGTCTCGAAATTATACACGAAGGCCGCACTGCCCATTGCTTCACATTTTTCGACGACATGATAGAATCGCAGGGGACGCCAATTCCGGGTACCGGCTTTTATTTCATGGACAACATGAACGGCCGCATTTCATATACGGGAAAATTAAATATCAACGGTATTGCTGTTTATATTGAGCTGAATTCCGATTTATTGTTTGAAGACATAGGTTTTCCCGAATTGCTGATAGACAAAGCAATGATGAAACCCGACATTTTTAAAAAGTTCAGCTATGCAAAATATTATGCAGGAGAATTAACTGATAAGTACGGCGACTACAATTATAATTATTATGTCAATTCCTATTTATTTTCCGATGAAGAATTTTCGACACGCCGTTGGAACGGGATGGAACATTTAATTTACCACACCCGCGAGAATAATTACGTAATTGTTTCGCGCGAATTGTTCACCATTATCGACTATTTAATTTCATTCCCATACCTGTTTGTTTTTTATCTGGCACTTTTAACGTTATTCTTTTTCTTTGGAAGCAAAACAATCCACAGCCGTAAAATCGTTTTTAACCTGAAATTCAGAATACAGGCGGCAATTATTTCCATCGTATTTGTTTCGTTGCTTGTAGTTGCGTTAATCACCATTTTTTATAATATCGACAAATACAACACCAAACACCATGATGATTTAAATGAAAAAATGAAATCAATTTCTGCAGAAATTGACATGCGACTCGAAGAAGCCGACAATATTTCGCTGAGCCTTGAAATGTGGCTTGAAACTGAATTATATAAACTTTCAAACATTTTTCGCACCGATATTAATGTTTATGATCCGGGAGGAAAAATTATTGCATCATCACGCATCGAAATATTAGACCACGGCCTGATTTCTTCACGCATCAACGCTCAGGCATTTTACGAAATCTCGGAAAACTACAGACTTAATTATTTTCAACACGAAAAAATAGGCCGGCTTTCCTACCTGTCGGCTTACCAGCCCATTGTGAATTACAGAGGCAATTACCTTGGGTTTATTAACCTTCCGTATTTTATACGTCAGGATAACCACAGTCAAGAAATATCGACCTTTATTGTCGCATTCATCAACTTATATGTGCTTTTGTTTATGATAAGTATTATTGTGGCAGTATTTATTTCAAACCAAATTTCCAGGCCCCTTGTACTAATTCAGGAAAATATTCGTAAAATGCAGTTAGGGAAACGCAACAACCCCATTCAGTATAAAAGAAATGACGAAATTGGCAGTCTTGTAAAAGAGTACAACAAAAAAGTAGATGAACTGTCAGTAAGCGCCGAACTGTTAGCCCGCTCAGAACGCGAATCAGCCTGGCGTGAAATAGCAAAACAGGTAGCCCACGAAATAAAGAATCCTTTAACCCCCATGAAACTAAGTATCCAACACCTAAAAAGGGCAAAGGGCGAAGGTGAAGATTATAAAAAGTATGTTGAACGGGTTTCGGATATTTTGATGGAACAAATTGATAATCTGTCGAATATCGTTACAGAATTTTCAAATTTTGCCAATATCCCAACAGCGCGTAATCAGGTATTTCTGCTGGCCGAACAGTTAGAAAAAATTATTGCACTTTTTGAAACTCACGAACACATTAAGGTAAAATTCTATTCAGACGAATTTGCTTACATCGAAGTTAATGCCGACAGAGAGCAGCTTTCGAGAGCGTTGATTAACCTTTTGAAAAATGCGATCCAGGCAATTCCCGAAGGGCAGGAAGGTAAAATAGATGTTAATTTAAGTCGGCGCGAAAGCATGGCAATTATTTCAATAAGCGACAATGGCACAGGTATTCCCGAAGAACTGCGCGAAAAACTCTTCAGTCCGAGTGGTTTTACCACAAAATCGAGCGGAATGGGCTTGGGGCTTGCCATCGTAAAAAAAATTGTGGAAAACTTTGCCGGAAAAATATGGTTTGAAACCACTATCGGGAAAGGTACAACTTTTTTCATAGAGATTCCTGTTTATGAGGCAAAGGAATAAAAATTGAACTACCAAAAGCATAAACAAACGATTTATTTCTATATTTAAACCCGCAAAAAAACTATAAAAGATGGTAACAGTTTCGTTTAAAGAAGTAATTGAGCGCTTAAAAAATATTGATTTGCCTGAGTTTGACTTGGTTATAGGCATTGGCTCAGGAGGAATTCCGCCGGCTGCATTTGTGGCTTTTCATTTGAATGTCGAATTGCAGGTTATATCTATTAATTACCGCGATGAGAAAAATAACCCGCGTTACGACGAGCCGCTTCTGCTTAAAAAGCCTGATTGGAACCTCGAAGGGAAACGCATTTTGGTGGTGGATGATGTTTCGGTTTCAGGAAAAACCTTGAATTCGGCCATGAAACTGCTATCGGGTTATAATGTTAAAACCCTTGCTATGAAAGGGAAAGCCGATTATGTTTTGTTCCCCGATATTAAGGACTGCGTTAAGTGGCCGTGGAAACTTTAAAAGGAAGGTTTCTGCGTATTAAGCCGGTTTTTTAAAGTATTATATGTTTTAACAATAGCCTATGGAGGGTTAGTTAATTTTTTTAACATGAATAAATTCGTTTTTCTTATAATTGTTGTAGTTATATGCAGATTAGTGTATAAAGTGAGAACTTTGAATCAAAAAATACTCCCTTTAAATGCAACTGATTATATTGTAATTATTCTTTTAGTGCTGGCATCGGTTTGTTTTTTTGTTTTCCTCAACTGCTAATTTCTAAATGCGCAACGGGTTATCTGTATCCTTAAATACCCTCCAGAATCATTTTCAGTACTGCCTGTGCAGTTACCACACGGTTGGCAGCTTGCGGAATAACAATTGAATTTTCCCCGTCAATAACGCTGTCGGTTACAATAACATTACGCCTTACCGGAAGACAGTGCATAAATTTTGCGTTGTTGGTAAGCGCCATTTTTTCGTCATCAACCGTCCACGAAAAATCTTTTGAAAGTACTTGCCCATAGCTTGTGTACGACGACCAGTTTTTTGCATAAATAAAATCAGCTCCCTCAAACGCTTTCTTTTGGTTGTATTCCACTTTTAAATCGCCCATAAATTCGGGCGCAAGTTCGTATCCTTCGGGGTGAGTAACCACTAAATCGTAATCAGCTTCACGCATCCATTCAACAAACGAATTGGATACAGCCTGCGGCAGCGCGCGCGGATGCGGCGCCCATGTTAAAACAACTTTGGGCTTTTCTTTGGTTTTGTATTCTTCAATTGTAAGCAAATCGGCAAAACTCTGCAGCGGATGGCGGGTTGACGCTTCCATACTCACAATGGGAATACCTGCATATTCAATAAACTGGTTCAATATTTTTTCGGAATAATCGGTTTCCCTGTTTTGAAACTTTGCAAAAGAGCGTACACCGATAACATCGCAATACGAACCAATAACGGGAATAGCCTCTTTAAGGTGCTCAGGTTTATCGCCGTCCATTATTACGCCGAATTCCGATTCAAGCTGCCAGCCTTCTTCGTTTACATTCATAACCATAGTGTTCATGCCAAGGTTCATGGCAGCTTTTTGCGTACTTAAACGGGTACGCAGGCTCGAATTAAAAAATATAAGAACCATGGTTTTATTATGTCCAAGATTCCGGTATGCGAAAGGGTTTTTCTTAACATCAAAAGCCACATCAAGCGCATGGCGTAAATCGGTAATATCTTTAACTGAAGTGAAGTGTTTCATGCTTAATTTATTTATTTGGTTTTTATTTTGGTCTTATTTGTCCGTTGCCTTCAATAATCCACTTGTAGCTTGTTAATTCTTCAAGCGCCATTGGGCCGCGTGCGTGTAACTTTTGTGTACTGATACCGATTTCGGCTCCCAACCCAAATTGAGCGCCGTCGGTAAAAGTTGTCGATGCATTGGAAAATACCGAAGAAGCATCAACCATTTTTTTGAATTTCTCGATATTTTCGGAGTTCTCTGAAATAATTGCTTCGCTGTGTTTCGATGAATATTTGTTGATGTGGCATATAGCCTCGTCGAACGAAGCAACCGTTTTCACCGACATAAGCATCGAAAGGAATTCTGTTCCGAACGACTCCTCGGTTGCAGGGAAAAGCAAATTTTCGGGATAATTTCCTTTTAACTTCGAATACGAAAGTTCGTCGGCATAAATCACTACGTTTTCTTCTAAAAGCTTTTTCCCGAAAACCGGTAATTCATCCAAACGGCTTTCATGAATAATCAAACAGTCGAGTGTATTACAAACCGACGGGCGGCGTGTTTTTGCGTTGAAAATAATTTCGCGGCCTTTTTCAACATCGCCAAATTCGTCGAAGTACGTGTGACAAATTCCGGCGCCGGTTTCGATGACCGGAATTGTTGCATTTTCGCGCACAAAATTGATTAAACTCTGACTGCCGCGCGGGATAATCAAGTCGATATATCCATGTGCGCGCAGCATTTCATTGGTTTCTTCGCGTCCGGCAGGCAACAAAGTCACTGTATTTTCATCGAGGTTATATTTTTTTAATACACTCTGAATAATCGACACAATAGCCTGATTTGAATAAATGGCATCGCTGCCTCCTTTTAGCACACAGGCATTCCCCGATTTCAGGCAAAGTGCAAATACATCGAAAGTAACATTAGGGCGTGCTTCGTAAATAATACCGATTACACCAAACGGCACGGTAACTTTGCTGATTTTTAACCCATTCGGACGGACAGTTTCCTTTAAAACCTTTCCAACCGGACTTTCTAACCGGGCTACATTACGAATGTCGGCAGTAATTCCCTTAATTCGGTCTTCTGTTAGTTTAAGTCTGTCGTATTTAGTGTCTTCCTGATCCATACGATTCAAATCTTTCTTATTTTCTGCCAGAATATAAGCAGAATTGTTTTCCGCCTGATCTGCCAGTTCTAAAAGCAAAGCTGCAATTGTGTCGTCATCAACGAGATTCAATTTCCGCGACGCTTCGCATACGTTTTTAAGTTGTATTTCAATTTTCATAATTAAGGCATAAAACAGAATAATACTTCCGTGCTATTTTTTGTTTTCTATATATAAATAATCGTAATGTACCAGTGGTTTTTGCTTTTTGTCGGCCGGATCCAGTTTAATTTTATCAGAGCCATATTGTGCTTTGCCAATGCCGACAACAGCGCCTGTTTCATCGGTAATTTTTATCAAATCACCTTTTTTAAATTCGCTGATAATTTTTACAACCCCAACCGGTAATAGGCTCACTGCCTTATCAGAAACCAGCGCGTTTAATGCTCCCCGGTTTATCATTACCTGTCCTTTGGTAAAATCGTCGGAATATCCGATCCATTTTTTAATACCGCTCGATGGCTTTTTATTTGGCACAAAATAAGTATGCGGAAATTCTTTTTCAGAGTCAAGCAAATTTATCAGCGCGTTTTCAACAGTACCATTGGCAATATGAACGCCAATTCCATCGCCGGCCACTTTTCGTGCTATACGAAGTTTGGTTAGCATACCTCCGCGGCCAAAGGTCGATTGTCCTGATGTTGTTTCTACATCTTCATTCGCAAAATCATCAAAATTTATATTTCTTATCAATTCGGCATTTTCGTTTTGCGGATGAGTGTTGTAAACACCGTTCACGTTCGAAAGAATTATCAGCGTCTGCGAGTTGACCATCGAAGCTATTAAACCCGAAAGTTCATCGTTATCGGTAAACATGAGTTCGGTAACCGAAATAGTGTCGTTTTCATTTACAATAGGCACCACCCTGTTTTCGAGCAATGTAGTGAAACAGTTTTTCATGTTTAAGTAATGAATGCGGTCGGAAAAATTTTCCTTTGTGGTTAAAACCTGCGCACAAATCAATCCGTGTCCGCTGAAAAAATCGGAATAATGGCTAATGAGTTTCACTTGGCCAAGCGCTGCCCACAACTGGCGCTGCGACACAGCATCTGTTTTTTTTGCAGGTTCGAGAATTGCTCTTCCTGAAGCCACTGCCCCGGAGGAAACCAAAACCACCTCAACGCCATTTTTATGGAGAAAAGTAATTTGATCGACAAGGTGAGCAATATGCGGCACATTCAATGTACCGTCGGGTTTGGCAAGAACGTTGCTGCCAATTTTTACTGTTATTTTTTTATAGCGAAATTGCATTCTAAACTATTTCTACTGATTTTTGATTTTCTTATAAGACGCCAGCATCCCCTGAATAAGCGATGAACTGAACCCTTTATGTTCCATTTCATTTAGTCCGGCAATTGTAATCCCTTGCGGAGTAGTAACCTTGTCGATTTCAAGTTCAGGATTATTACCTGTTTGCAAAATAAGCTCGACAGCGCCTTTTACGGTTTGTGCAGTTATAAACTGAGCCATTTCGGCGGTGAATCCAATTTCAACACCACCCTGCATAGCCGCTCTTATATAACGCAGTGCATAGGCAATTCCGCACGACGACAGTACGGTTGCCGCCGCCATTAATTCCTCCGGTATTTCAATTGTTTTGCCGAGATTGTTAAACATTTCAATTATAAAGGCTTTATGTTTCGATGCGTTACTGTTTGAAGAAATACATGTAAGCGACTCTTGCAAAGCAATGGCTGTATTTGGCATAACCCTGAAAATCGAAATGCTTTCGCCTGCCATTTTTTCCAGTTCGTTGATTCCAACACCGGCCACAACCGAAATAAGAATTTTATCGGGTGTTAAATCAAGCTTAATGTCTTTTATCACATTTTCGATATGATAAGGTTTTACGGCGAGAATAAGCACATCAGCATTTTGTACGGCAATATTGTTGCTTTCGCAGGCGGTAATACCAATAGCTTCCATTTCCCTGATGTTTTCTTCTTTTGGGTCGGAAACTAAAATATTGGAAACCGGCACAAATCCCGATTTTAGCAAACCGACAGCTATCGCGCCCCCCATATTTCCTGCACCTATTATTGCAATTTTTTTGTTTTTCATTTTGTAACTATTCTTAAATTATATATTTACAGTAGCCAAAACCTCACTAAAAGCATGCAAAAATTCATCTGCCTCGGAAATTGTCAAACTCAGTGGCGGCAGCAAGCGTATAATATTCTGCCCCGAAACACCGGTAAAAATTCCGTATTCAATAAGCAAATTCCGAATTTCTTTTACAGGCTGTTTAAACTCAATGCCAATCATCAGCCCTTTTCCCCTTATTTCAAAGTCGGCATTAAGTCCGGCTAATTTTTCCATCAAATAATTTCCTGTTTTTTCGGCATTTTTAACCAGATTTTCGGCTTTTATCACATCGAGAACGGCAATAGCTGCGGCACATGCAAGGTGATTTCCGCCAAAAGTAGTTCCAAGCATTCCGTGCCAAGCCTCAATTTCAGGGTGAATTAAAACGCCGCCAATGGGAAAACCATTACCCATTCCTTTTGCTGTGGTTATAATATCGGGTTGAATATTAAAATACTGATGCGCAAAAAATTCTCCGCTCCGCCCGTAGCCCGACTGAATTTCGTCTATAATCAATAGGCAATTGTATTTTTTTGTCAACCTGCTTAATTCTTCCAGAAAATGTTGCCCGGGAATACGAACCCCGCCAATTCCCTGTATTCCTTCAACAATTATTGCCGCTACACCGCCCTTTTTCAGCTCGTTTTCAACTGCTTCGCTGTCGTTGAACGGCAAAATAACTGCATTTTCAGTTTCGTTTACCGGCGCCACAATTTTTGGATTGTCGGTTAATGCCACAGTTGCCGAGGTGCGCCCGTGAAAACTTTTGGTAAAGCTTATAAACCTCTTTTTGCCGGTAACAAACGATGCCAGCTTTATGGCATTTTCATTGGCTTCAGCTCCCGAATTACATAAAAACAACCGGTAATCGCTGTACCCTGAAACTTCGCCTAATTTATCGGCCAATTCCTGCTGAAGCGGATTTTGAATAGAGTTTGAATAAAAGCCTATTTGGGAAAGCTGTTTGGCAATTTTATCAATGTAATGCGGATGACTGTGCCCAATGGAAATAACTGCATGTCCCCCGTATAAATCGAGGTACTTTTTCCCTTCGGAATCCCAAACATAACAGCCTTTTGCCTTAACCGGAGTTATGTTGAAAAGCGGATAAACATCAAAAAGTTTCATAATATATTTGTATTTAAAATGCCACCGGTTTTAAATATAAGCCGGCTTTTTCGTCAAGCCCGAACATGAGATTCATATTTTGAACCGCCTGCCCCGAAGCTCCTTTTATTAAATTATCGGTTAAACTTATAATTACTAATTTGTTGTTGTGTTTTTCAAGGTAAACTATAGCTTTATTAGTGTTTACCACCTGTTTCATGCCCGGATTTACCTTAGTAACAAATACAAACGGGTGTTTGCTGTAAAAGTCGCCAAACAAATTGTTTGCGTCCTCAAGCGAACCGTCGAAACGGGTATATGCTGCAACAAAAATCCCACGTGTGTGATTACCGCGAATCGGAACAAAATTGAAATCGCTTGTAAACGAAGGCTGTAACTGTGTTAAGCTTTGCAGAATTTCGCCTTCGTGCTGATGTTCCATAATTTTATAAGCCGAAAGGTTGTTGTTCCTCCAGCTGAAATGCGATGTCTCGGTGGGCTTTTGTCCGGCGCCTGTTGACCCTGTTATAGCCTGAATATGAACCTCGTCTTTCAACAAACCACTTGCTGCCAGAGGCAAAAGTGCCAACTGAATACCTGTGGCAAAACAACCCGGATTCGCAATATATTTTGCCGATTTTATTTCTTCGCGGTTCAATTCGGGCAGGCCGTAAACAAAACTGTTGCCTTTCCTTTTCAATCGAAAATCGTGGCTTAAATCAATTACTTTAAGCGAATCAGGAAGTTTGTTGTTTTCCATAAATTCTTTCGATTTGCCGTGCCCCATACAAAGAAAAATAACATCCACCTCCGAAAAAACCATTTCGGCAGTGAATTTCAAATTTGTATCGCCCAACAAATCAATATGCACATCAGAAACCATATTCCCTGCATTGCTCGAACTTTGAACAAAGCCAATTTCAACCTGCGGGTGATTCAATAAAATACGTATTAATTCACCGGCTGTATAACCTGCTCCTCCTATTATTCCTGCCTTAATCATTCGATTATATTTTTTTATTTACTGAACTATAAATTTTCAATGAGTTCGCCAGCACTTTGGTAAATCCTTTTATATCGTCGCCTGTCCAAGCTTTAACAGTTTCGCCGTACTGGCCAAAACCCGAATTCATCAAATCGTGTTCCGATTCAATTCCCTGCAATTCGAACCGGTAAGGTTTAAGTTTTACAAAAACTTTCCCTGTAACATTTTCCTGTGTCGATTCGAGGAATGTTTCCATGTTTCGCATAACCGGTTCGTGGTAAAGCGCTTCGTGCAAAAACATACCGTACCAGTTAGCCAGTTGCTCTTTCCAATAAATCTGCCATTTGGTAAGAGTGTGTTTTTCGAGTAAGTGGTGCGCTTTAATAATCAGCATCGGAGCAGCGGCTTCAAACCCCACGCGTCCCTTTATTCCTATAATTGTATCGCCTACATGAATATCGCGGCCAATAGCAAATTTTGAAGCAATTTTATTTAAAGCCTGAATTGTTTTTGGCCCGTTTTCAAATGATTTGCCATCAATAGTTTTTAGCTCGCCTTTTTCAAAACCCAGCTCAATTGTCTTTTCTTCAACTGCCTCCGACTGGCTTGGATAAGCCTCGTCAGGGAGACCTTTCGACGAAGTAAGTGTTTCTTTTCCGCCAACGCTGGTACCCCAAAGTCCCTGATTTATAGAATACTGCATTTTAGTGTAATCGTCTTCCACTCCGTGTTTTTTCAGAAAGTCGATTTCTTCCTGACGGCTAAGCAACAAGTCGCGTATTGGCGTAACAATTTCAATCTCAGGGGCAAGCACCTGAAAAGTGAGATCGAAACGCACTTGGTCGTTACCTGCTCCGGTGCTTCCGTGTGCAATGTATTTTGCTCCGATTTCTTTTGCGTAATTAATTGCAGCAATCGCCTGAAACACTCTCTCGGAACTTACCGAAATAGGGTAAGTGTTATTACGGAGAATGTTACCGAAAACCATGTAACGAATACATTTCTGATAGTAATCTTCGGTTACATCAATTGTAACGTGTTTTACTGCGCCCAAACTGTATGCTTTTTCTTCTATCTTTTTTAGTTCTTCTTCCGAAAAACCACCTGTGTTTGCAATGGCAGTGTAAACATCGAATCCTTTTTCTTCTTTTAAATACTTCACACAAAACGATGTATCTAAGCCACCGCTAAACGCCAAAACTAATTTTTTCATCTGTATTTATAATTTGTTTTTTAATAATCAGTTGGTTGTTTCCTTATTGCTGTTAACCGCCGTTAATCTTTTTTTAGCCCCAATAGGATTTAGTTTTTGAACAATATCAAGCAAACTACGCTTGCGTATTCCGTTTACCCCGTTTACTTTTCCCTTATTTTCCCAAACAGGATCGTACAGCATTCCGGTGCAAAGGCACTTTGAATAATTTGTTCGAACTAAAATATCGTAGTTCACACAACTTTTGCAACCGTTCCAAAACTGGTCGTCGTCGGTGAGTTCCGAAAAAGTAACAGGCCGGTAGCCCAGCTCGTGGTTAATTTTCATGACGGCCAACCCCGTGGTTAATCCGAAAATTTTTGCATCGGGATATTTTGTACGCGATAATTCAAATGCTTTCTGTTTTATCGATTTTGCTAAACCCAAGCCTCGGTATTCGGGCAACACAATTAGCCCTGAGTTTGCAACAAATCCCTTGTTTCCCCATGTTTCGATATAACAAAACCCTGCAAATTTTTCTCCGTCTATCGCGAGTATTGCTTTCCCTTCTGTAATCTTTGTCGTGAGGTATTCGTTTGTTCTGCGTGCAATACCTGTGCCGCGCTGTTTTGCTGCCGCGTCGATAGCATCGTTTATCTCATCCACGTATTTTACGTGTTTTTCGTTGGCTACTTCAATTCTTATTTGCGTTAAATCATTCATTATAATAATTTCAAAAAAATATTAAACTTTACCCTTTAAATTAGGCATGATATTAATTAGTGCGTTTATTAAATCAGTTTTCGAAACACCTTCTCTTAGTATTATTAAAATGGTGTCGTCTCCGGCTATTGTGCCGATTATTTCCCATAAAACTGCCTTGTCGATAACAGCCGCAATACTGCTGGCATATCCCGGCAGTGTGCGAACAACAGCCAGATTCCCCGAAAATTGCAAACCCTTGAAACCATCGGCAAGAAAATTTACTCTTGTCTGTTCCTGCGAGTTTTCTCTTTTATCGGCTCCCGGAATAATATACACATAGCCCTTTGCAGGGTGTGGAATTTTTCCTACCTGCAGTATCTTCAAATCGCGCGACAAGGTAGCCTGAGTTAAACAGAAACCATTCTGTTTCAACTTAACCAATAATTCATCCTGGCTTTGCACATTGCCATTCAAAATTATTTCCCGAATTACCGATAGGCGCTCAATTTTTTTCTTCATTATGAATAATTATTCATTTTAGACTGCAAATTTATTCATTTTAATTTAAAAACATCATAATAATTAGAGAATTATTTTTATTTTTGCAGCGAAAATGATTTTTGATAACATCATTTTAAATTTTGATGAGAAAGAAAGTATTAATAAATATAATGAAAAGGCTAACGAAAAATGAGTTTGAACTATTTTAAGTACAGACTCATTTTTTTTTAACTCAGTAATGAAGATGTCGAAAGTAAAACAAGCAAAACATACACAGCAATAAAATCATCATGGTAGATACAACGATTAAAAAAGCAATTATCCTCGGTTCGGGGGCTTTAAAAATTGGCGAGGCCGGCGAATTCGATTATTCAGGTTCACAGGCTCTAAAAGCGTTAAAAGAAGAAGGTGTTGAAACTATTCTTATTAACCCGAACATTGCAACCATTCAAACATCCGAAAATATTTCCGATAAAATATATTTTCTTCCGGTAACCCCCTATTTTGTTGAGGAGGTTATAAAAAAGGAAAAGCCTCAGGGAATTTTGCTGACTTTTGGCGGCCAAACCGCCCTGAACTGCGGAACAGAGCTGTATCTATCCGGAGTTTTGGATAAGTATGGAGTTAAAGTGCTGGGCACTTCGGTAGAGGCAATTATGATTACCGAAGACCGCGACTTGTTTGTAAAGAAACTGAACGAAATAAAGGTGAAAACGCCTGTTTCGCAGGCAGTTGAGAATTATGATGATGCTCTTAAAGCGGCAAAACATATCGGATTCCCCATTATGGTTCGTTCGGCGTATGCCCTTGGAGGAATGGGATCGGGTATCTGCGAAAACGAAGAACAGTTTGCCGCACTGTGCGAAAGCGCTTTGGCGTACTCAAAGCAAATTTTGGTGGAGGAGTCGTTAAAAGGCTGGAAAGAGATAGAGTTTGAGGTTATCCGCGATAAAAACGACCACTGCTTTACAGTAGTTCCAATGGAGAATTTCGATCCGCTCGGAATCCACACCGGCGAAAGTATTGTGGTGGCGCCTATCATTTCACTTTCGCAGGAACAGATAGACCTTTTACAGGATATTGCCAGAAAAGTTGTTCGCCATATAGGCATTGTGGGAGAATGTAACATTCAGTATGCTTTTAATGCCGAGACCAACGACTACCGTATTATTGAAATTAATGCACGCTTAAGCCGTTCATCTGCGCTGGCCTCTAAAGCGTCGGGTTACCCGTTGGCCTTTGTTGCCGCTAAATTGGCATTAGGTTACTCGCTCGACCGGATTGGCGAAATGGGAACGCCAAACTCGGCATATACAGCGCCTTCGGTCGATTATATGATTGTTAAGATTCCTCGCTGGGACTTAACCAAGTTTGTAAAAGTGAGCCGTCAAATCGGATCTTCCATGAAATCGGTGGGAGAAATAATGTCGATTGGGAAATCGTTTGAAGAGATTATCCAGAAAGGGCTTCGCATGATTGGACAGGGCATGCACGGCTTTGTGGGTAACCGAGGTTTGGCCTTCGATAATCTTGATGAAGAGTTGGCCAATCCCACCGACCTGCGCATATTTGCCATTGCCGAAGCGTTGGAAAACGGTTACACCGTTGACCGCATTTACGATTTAACAAAGATAGATAAATGGTTTCTCGGAAAACTGAAAAATATAGTTGATTACACAAAGGTACTTTCACAGTACAAAAAGATAGAAGAACTCCCCATAGACGTACTCAAAAAGGCAAAAGAGTTGGGATTTTCCGATTTCCAGATTGCACGTTATGTGGAAAATCCCGCAGGAAATCTCGAAAAAGATTCACTCAGGGTACGTGAAATGCGTAAAAAGAACGCGATTACCCCTGCTGTGCGTCGTATCAACACCATTGCCTCTGAACATCCCGAACTAACCAACTATCTTTACGCCACTTACGGAGCCGAAGGTTATGCTGTTAATTACGGCGACAAAAGCGATAAAACAGTGGTAGTATTAGGTTCGGGGGCTTATCGTATCGGTTCGTCGGTGGAGTTCGACTGGTGCTCGGTAAATGCGGTGCAAACGGCGCATAATTTAGGGTATAAGTCGATAATGATAAACTACAATCCCGAAACCGTTTCTACCGATTACGATATGTGCGACCGGCTGTATTTCGACGAGTTGAGTTTCGAACGGGTTATGGATATTATTGATTTGGAAAATCCTTTCGGCGTTATAATTTCCATGGGCGGACAAATACCAAATAATCTTGCCATGAAGCTTCACCGGCAGCAGGTTCCTGTTTTGGGAACTTCGCCTGTGAAAATAGACAATGCCGAAGACCGCGAGAAATTTTCTTTGCTGCTCGATAAACTGCAGGTGGATCAGCCGCGCTGGGCGCGCCTTTCTACAATAGAAGAGATTTACAAGTTTGTTGAAGAAGTAAATTATCCGGTGTTGATACGCCCATCGTACGTGCTTTCAGGGTCTGCCATGAGCGTGGTTTCCAATTCCGATCAACTTGAACATTTCCTTGAAATGGCTGCCAATGTTTCGAAAGAACATCCGGTTGTTGTAACCGAATTTATTGAACAGGCCAAGGAAATTGAGATTGATGCAGTGGCCAGCAAAGGCGAAATTATAGCCTATGCTATTTCGGAACATGTTGAATTTGCCGGAGTACATTCGGGCGATGCAACGATTGTTTTTCCGCCTCAAAAGCTTTATGTTGAAACCATTCGCAGAATCAAAAAAATTGCCCGTGAAATTGCAAAAGGACTCGAAATTACAGGGCCTTTCAATATGCAGTTTCTTGCAAAAGATAACGACATAAAAGTTATTGAATGTAATTTGCGTGCTTCGCGGAGTTTCCCGTTTGTTTCGAAAGTGATGAAACTTAACTTTATAGAAATTGCTACAAAGGTGATGTTGGGGATAGACGTACCAAAACCCGACAAGTCGCTTTTCGAACTTGATTATGTTGGAGTGAAGGCTCCGCAGTTTTCGTTTGCCCGCTTACTGAATGCCGATCCTGTACTGGGTGTTGACATGGCGTCGACCGGTGAAGTGGGTTGTATTGGCGAAACCTATTACGAGGCAATACTTAAATCGATGCTTTCGGTAGGTTACAAGTTTCCCAAAAAGAATGTACTGATTTCATCGGGGCCTTCGCGCGGGAAAATAGAACTGCTGCAAAGCGCCAAAATACTGAAGGAAAAAGGGTATAACATTTTTGCCACCGAAGGTACTCAGCGCTTTTTTGCCGAAAACGGAGTTGAAAGCACTTTACTGCACTGGCCCGATGAAGAAGACCGCCATCCGAACACGATTGAATATATTAAGGATAAAAAGCTCGATCTGGTTATCAATATTCCGAAAAATCACACAAAAAGAGAGTTGAAAAACGGGTATAAAATAAGAAGAAGTTCGGTCGATTTTAATATACCGCTGATTACGAATGCACGTGTGGCAAGTGCTTTTATTAATGCAGTTTGTAAATACACCATTGAAGACATCGCGGTAAAAAGGTGGGATGAATATTAACAGGCAGCATTTTTGTCAGCAATAAAAAAGTGCGTATATTTACGAGATGCGCCGCAATCCCTTCGGGCTGCGGCGCATCGTCCACTGGCTTTGCGAATGTACTCAGCCCTGCGGGACTTCGTACATCTGCCGGTTTTGCAAAAGGCAAAACCCTTCGCAAAGCCAGCGGACGTTAAGCGCAAGCGGGCGACAGTACGGCAAATAGAATGCATAAACAAATGAATATTAATTTATTAATAAATATAAAATATATGAAATCAGTAAAATTGACAGTTTTTTTTCTAATTCTCTCTCTCAGGCTTTTTGCACAAGGCACAAATAATGCTTTTGATTATGATGCAACTGACTTTAATGTGATTTTAAAAGAACTCGGAATAAGCACTTTTAAATTTCCAATAAAACAAGACGCAGACCAATTATTAAATATTGTTTTGGAAGAATATGAAAATAAGGAATTAATCAAAAAAGTATCGGTAATTGATGACGTCAAACAGTCATTCGTAGAAATTGGAATAGATGGGTTATCATATTTTAAGCCTAAAAATGATTCCACTTATTTTCATAGGTTTTACTTTTTTAAAAATGATAGTACGATGAAAATACGAATGAAAACTCATGGAATTGAATTGGAAAAGGTTTTCGCTTTTGAAGGGAAATCTTTATATAGCATCAATACAGATGGCAGTATTGGGGATGAATTAAGAGAAAATCAGCATGTTGAGTTTAATAATGAATCCAAAATACTACTTTATTTGTATGCTAACTCTGTAAATGAAAAAGATAAACCACTTTGGTGTCCAAATGGACTTTCAAAAGAACAATTGTTAGAAAGATTTTACTATTTCATCTTTATTTCAATTGAACCATATAAAGAGGAATAACCATATCGAAGATAGGAGGGTTTATTATGAAAGAGCAAAGAAAAAGAGAATTGTTTCGAGAAAATGCCAGCGCTTAACAAGCGGTTTTGCGAAATTGGGGCGTGGAGTGACAACCCAAACTGCGGCGGGTACGAAAACCGCCGGTGACAGTCCAAATTGTGTGTGGTTGCATCCCCAACTTCGCAAAGCCAGCGGACGTTATCTGCCATTTTGGGACAGCGCGGTGTGAAAGTGCAGTAAAATTACCAAAAAAACTCTCTAAAAAATATTTTCAAGACCGCTTTTATTTCAAAAATCTGTTGTACTTTTGCCGAAGTAACTATCATAAATTAATAGTTGTTTCAATATGGCAAAGCAATATTTTAAATCGTTGTATTTTAGTGATTATCCGTCAGTAGATACAAGTGAGCGGTCGGTAACAATAGCGTTTAACGAGCCGGAAGTTTCTTATTATACCCGTGTCAAAGAATTGACAACGCACGAAATAAAGGAATTAATCGGCTTTTTACATTATAGCGACATTGTAAAAACAGCCGAAAAAGAAGAACGTTCCGTCAACCAAACAATCAAAAGATTGATTAAGCAAAATATCGAAAAAAAGAACAATAAAACTTTTACTGAAAAAGATGTAACTTTTTCAAATAGTAAAAATATTCCTTTTCAGCGGTGGTATCCTTACATTGAGGGTTATTCTCCCGATTTTGTGAAATCTTTGATTGAAGAATATAATATTAACGATTGTGTTGTTTATGAGCCTTTTGCAGGAACAGGAACTACTATTTTTGCTTCTGACCAGTGCGGTTTGCCGTCAGTTTATTCGGAAGTAAACCCTTTACTTCAATTTCTTACCGAAATAAAAATTAAAGTACTAAAGCAAAGTTCAATAAACAGGTCTGCATTATCTGCAGAATTGAAACGGATAAACAAGTGTTTGTTTAAAACCATTAAAAAAACTGACGAAAACGAAGAATTAAAAAATGCATACATTAAAGTATTTGGCGAAAGTAAATATTTTCCAGATGACACATTTTCTTTGATTCTCAAACTACGAACATACATAGATTTCCTGTACCTTGAAAACAAGGAACTTATTGCGGATTTACTTACTGTTGCTGTTTTTTCCTCGCTTTTATCAGTTTCGTATTTGAAAAAAAACGGAGATGTGCGTTTTCGTACCAAAGAAGAAATTTTGAAAGGCGAAATGAAACAGTTGGAAGAAGTATTGCCTGCAAAAATTAACGAAATTGCAGAAGATTTGCTTTGTTTTGACTTTGCGATGAACACAACACCCGAATTTGTATTGTCTAATTCAAAGAAAACGGATTGCTTGCACGATTTACAAATTGGTGCAATCATTACAAGTCCGCCCTATTTGAATGGAACAAATTATTTTAGAAATACAAAAATTGAGTTATGGTTTTTACGATATTTACAGAATGAAAATGATTTGCGTTATTTTAGAGACCAAGTTTTGACAAGCGGAATTAACGATGTAAAGCGTGAGTATGCCAATCAAATAGCCAATGAAGTTGTAGATAATTGCCAACTATTAACCGACACTTTGGTGGAATTAGAAAAGCAATCATACGACAGACGTATTCAGTTAATGGTAAAGTGCTATTTTTATGAAATGTACCAAGTTTTCAATAATGTAAAACCACATTTGCAACCAAATGCTAAAATTCTGATTGATTTGGGTGATTCTATTTTCTGTGGAGTACATATTCAAACAGACAAAATTTTAATAGACATATTGCAAGAAATTGGATATGAGTTGCTCAACACCAAAGTTCTTCGTAAAAGACGGTCGAAAAATAATGAAATTTTGTCGCAGTTTTTGATTGCGCTCAATTTCAACGAGCAAGTAAATGAAAATAATGTTGTTGCACCTGATTATCAATGGCAGGCACAATGGAATGATGTCAAAACCAATCTACCTTATCAAAAAGAACCGTATTCTAAAAAAAATTGGGGTAACCCTAATCATTCGCTTTGCTCATATCAAGGAAAATTAAAACCTGCCATTGCCAACCATTTAGTAAATACATTTGTGCCTGAAAACGGTGCATTTCTTGACCTGTTTTCCGGCGTTGGTACTATTCCTTTTGAGGGTGCATTGACAGGAAAAAAGTCATACGGAATAGATATTAGTAAACCTGCCTATTATATTTCTTCGGCAAAAGTCGGTATAAGTAATTCTGAAAAATGTTTTGAAATCATAACAGATTTAGAAAATTATATTAATCAAAATTCGACAAAAAAGGATTTTGATAAGTGGAAAGATTTTGGATTTAATAAAACATTGCAAGATTACTATGAACCAAAAACGTTCAAAGAAATTTTGTCAGCACGAGCGTATTTTATCAAAAAACAACCTAAAACCACCGAGCAGATGCTTGTAGTTTCAGCACTTTTACATATTTTGCACGGAAACCGTCCTTATGCGTTAAGTCGCCGTTCACACCCGATTGTTCCGTACGCGCCGACAGGAGATTTTGAATATAAAAATTTGATAGAAAAAGTAAAAGAAAAAGTAAGTAAATCGTTGAATGTTGCATTGCCTCAAAATTTTGCAGAGGGGAAAATATTTTTGCAAGATACAACTAAGATTTGGTCGCAGGAAATTACCGATTTAGACGCAATTATTACTTCGCCCCCATTTTTCGACAGCACTCGTTTTTATCTCGCAAATTGGATTCGGATTTGGTTTGCAGGTTGGGGAACAGAAGATTTTAAATACCAAACTCGCTCATTTGTGGAGGAAAAACAGAAAATAGATTTTTCTATTTACGAGCCGATTTTCAGACAAGCGAAGGAACGATTGAAAAAAGACGGCGTTTTTGTTCTGCATTTAGGGAAAAGTGCAAAATGTGATATGGCAAGAGAATTACAACGAATAAGTCGCCGTTGGTTTAAGAGTGCTGATTTGTTTGACGAAAGTGTTGCACATTGTCAAACGCACGGCATTCGAGATATGGGAACGGTAACTTCGCACCAATATTTGGTGTTGGTTTAGAGCCCTAAAAGTTTTTTGTTTTCGTCTGAAAGGTTGTCGGTTAGTAGGTAAACTTCCAAAATCTTTTTGATTTCCTTAATCCGTTTTGGCAAATCGGACATTTCACGAACCTGCAAATACTTTGCAACACCGTTATTTACATTGATATTGTGGTTAATTATCGGCTTGGAACTTGACAAAAGTTCCAAGTTTGCTCCTGTAATTTTTGCGTTCATTGTTGGTGTAAAATTTACTTGGCCACATATCACGCTTATTGCTGTTTGCCTCTGTTGAAAGCAAAGCAGCATTGGCAACATTCAACGGATATAGATATTTTGAGGGTAGAATATGGTCAATGTTCCAAGTGTTTCGTTGATTTATGTCTAATTTTTTGCCTGTCTTAAAACATTTGGAATCAAAACGTTTGAATAAATCTTCAATATCAACTGCCATATTTTCGGATTCAACGAACAAGTCCGCAATTCGCCGTCTTACAGAAGATTCTTGCAGTTGTTGTTTTGTTCGTTTCGGGTTTAGTACAGCATTGATAGCACCTTTACAACTTCGACATTCCATTTGTCGTTCCAAAGGGCCCCAACCGATATGTTTACTGAATGCGGAAAATGGCAAAATTCGACCACAAACATTGCATTGTTTCCAATATGCCTCAGGATTTTCAGTTGCAATTCTGAAAAACCCTTCCCAAAATCGCAAAACGGCAGTTGAGTCCGCACTCAAAAATTCTTCTTCCCAATTTTGAAAAGGCAAATCAGACTCTTTTGCGTGAACAAAATAGCAATGCTCGCAAGTCCAAACACCATTTTCAACGGCTTCATTTGGACTTAAAAGCGTTTGACCAACTTGAACATAATTCATTTCTTGGCAACTTACACATTTGTAAGCAACCCAAGCGTCGTGAAATGGAATATTGCTCAATCGGCTAATCCCTGTTTGATTGACTGTTTGTCTTCGAGCCATAATCTATAAAATATGGTGCGAAAATACAATATTTTTTTGGAATTGGCGAAACATAAATTTGAAATACAAATATTTGCTAACTTTGTGCGAAGAAAAAACGGCATATAACGGGCGGTTTGGCGCAAGCGGGGCAGTAGCCCCGCAGACAATTTTGTACAAATTTGCACGTTATTACCCCGCAGGAAGTTCAGTGAAGCCGCCACCTCGCCAAGCCGCTGGGACGTTGTAGGCAATGTGGCGAAAGCGTCGTCGAGAAAGAGGTGCGAATTTGAAGGCAAAGTGCAATGAAATGGCAAGCCCTGCGAAGCCATTAGAGCAAGAAAAAAATATTTTCATATTTGATGCAACGTTTTGCAATGTTGTGCATCTATAGTTATAAAGAAGATTAGTTGAATTTATAAAAATAGATAAAAATTAAAATCAAAAATCATGAAAAAAGTAGTTTTAATAATGCTTCCTGCATTGATTTGCGGAATGCTATGTACAGGCTGTCTCTCAAACTTTGAAGAACCACAGAACGAAGAAGAATCGCCAACAGAGAACCCAACAGAACCCGTTTTGGGACAAATAAAATCGATGGGATTCACACAACCGATTGTTGATATGCCCGATGTATTGTATAAGCATAAATTTCGTCCAAAATTGAAATTAATAGAAGATACGCTTTTTGTATGTTCTTATACAGGT